>Ga0302271_10000677_pt1 | contig 33401 bp, 11 predicted proteins | sample III_Bog_N1_1_FD_198767 | JGI IMG/M metagenome (GOLD analysis project Ga0302271, IMG submission 198767) | Peat permafrost microbial communities from Stordalen Mire near Abisko, Sweden - III_Bog_N1_1 | ecosystem: Environmental > Terrestrial > Soil > Wetlands > Peat | place: Sweden: Abisko... | reverse complement strand
AAGCAAGTTAACCTTTTAGTTCTATGTTCCTCTTTGCGTTATCCACTATTTCAATATCTTACCTAAGCAAATTGCTTCAGAGGAGGGTTAGCCTCACTGGACCAACTACAGTTTTCTGAATTTAAGTTGGGTTAGCTCTATTTTTAAGTAAACTAATTAAATTCATTGATTGTTCTCTTGTGTTTTGTTTATTCATTGTAGATTAATTATGTTTTGTTTTAAACACTCACTGAGTTCTTAGCTTGGGCTATTTATCTTAGGTTTTAGACTATTTTTTCGCATGATTTTGATGAGTTTTATTCAACAATCTCTAAGTCAATCTAGACATTCCCTTGAAATATCTTTATTTATTATCAAAGTTTGAAATATTCATGTGAGAAATAGAGTTTTGTTGAAGATATTAAATCTAATTGCACTGTGCAATATGCGATTTCAGCTCTAAATGCAGCTTACTAAGTATAATAGATATGATTTTTAGACAGAAAAAGGTAATTTAAATACAATTATGCATTGTTTGGTTTGTTAATATGCTTGAAAAAGTGATTTTAAGATAGAAAAACCAATTAAGCAACTGTAATTTATTAATTTCATGAGGGGAGAGGATTTAAAATATCAGTGGAAATTATTATGATAATCTCTAGATTAGAAGAACACAAGAGGATCATATTCTTCTTTTTCTTATTCTTGTTGGGAGTGATATTCTTTATTAATAATTGAAGGAAAAAAGACAAAAGCCTCAAAGAAATCTAATTGGATTGACTTGCTCTGAAAACTATTCAATACCATATATCCATTGAAAAATGAGCAGAAGTGAGTTCTAGCGAGTAAGCAAAATAGATTAGTTCTTTGGTTCAAGAAATTCTACCCCGAAAAAATTAGATTTCTTTGGGGATTATGGGCATTCTACTTGGTTTAGTTGAAAAAGATTTATGAATAAAACTATTTTTTGTATTGATGTAGAGCAACCTAAACACAGAGGAGAATGAGTTCGAAGGGTAGTAGGTAAGATTTATTCAGATTTATGTTCTCTTCATGTGTTCTTTATCTTGTCTTTTATCTTAATTTCCTGTTCAACTGTTAAATTAGTACTCAACCAAAGGCTACACAAGAGGATATGGCGATCACGGTGATGATGGTAACAATGATGATTCTATGAGTCCACGTGATCACAATAAGAGCAGTGAAATCGACAGAGATCCCTTGTAGCGACTGTAGCAATACATCGAGAAAGAAACAATCTAGCTTGAATACTTCTGGGATAGCACATAGACAATAGTTTCAGCTGAGAAATTCTTTGAATTTTGCAAGAAAAAAGCATTAAAATTTGATGAGAAAGAAAAGGCGTAATTGCAGAAAGAGTTATGTGATGAACATGGAGAGATATCATATTAATAACTGTGCTAGTTTGTGCCGTTCTGGAAAGATGGTGAAGGTAAAAGAATGAAAAAGAGAGAGATAATTGAATTGAAGAGTGATTTATTGGGTTGATTAGGAATTATCATTTTTGAATTTACTTTTTTTAGGGATAATGACTGAATTCATCAAGCAGAAAACACAAGAACAAGCGGAAAATTCGAAGAAGCAATACAGAAAGTAATAATTCAATATTAGACCAGCTAGCAGTCTTACAGCGTTGAATAAGCGACCAGTTAGTAGTCTCACTTAGAATAATCTTCGCATCGCTAAGGAACTTGAAAAAATGTTAGAATTTCATGAATAAAATAACAAAACGAAATTAAATTCTTCCAAAAAAATTAAAATAAATTCAAAACAATAAGAAAAAACTTATTAAATGTCATTGGTTTCTAGAGAGGTTCCAGTGGATAAGCCTTAACCTACAAACAAATCAAAGTATTATCTCCAGAAACACAAAGAACGAGAGAAAGAAATCGACAGATTACTGAAACTCACCATCAGCAAAGGCAGAAATGAATATGAATATGAGATGCTCATCAAAATGGGTGAAGCTAATGAACTCAGCTAGATGCTCAACAGTAAAGTCACCTACAGAGCTTACAGAAGTGCTGTAAGAAGATGAAGAAAACAAAAATGATTTTAAGTTAATTTTAAATGAAACAAAAATAGAAGAATATAATTGTGTTTTGTGACATCCAAAGCAAGGTGATCTGAAGGTGCACATCTACGAGCTTGATAAATACAAGACATCCATGACACTGGAGGAATTTTAGAGAGAATATAATGCTTTAAAGAATAAATACAATGAGACGAGAAATCTCAGAATCTGGGAAGTACTCAGTGAAAACAAAAAGTCCAAGCCGAAGGAATTCAATAAACAATAGCAAGAAGAAGCATAAAATGCTGGTAAGGATTAGAGAGAGATTTTCTTTTAGTTTTTCAGTTTGAAAGAAGTTAAATATCCAGCCAGCAAGGAGTGTTTAATACATTCAAAATTAAAAGAATTTAGATAATTTTCTAATTTCTTTTTTTTCTTAATGGGAACACTTTTTTTACTTGAACTTTAGACAACTAAAGAGGAAAGATTAACATCCAGGCTAGACACAACGAATTGAAGGGAGTATTACTGAAGACAATGGAGTTGACTATTGTCTTAAAGGAATAGTTGGCAGTGATAAATGGGGTGATTAATAATAAAAAGAAAAAACGACCCCAGTCAACAAATAATCAAAGACAAAACAACAGCACTCTTAAAAATTCTGATAATAATATGTGAAAAAAAAAAGAAGAATAAGAAGGGAAACTAGCAAAAAGTAATCAGAAACATTATTGACGTTTAGAACAGGATCACGAAGAATGGATTGATTTATTTGGAGTTAAAGTGGTTTTTTTGTGTTTTCATGGATACAGACAAACAAATTGAATCTTATTAATGAAAAAAGGGGGTTCACGACAACGAGATAATCCAAGAAAGGTGTGTATTTATTGTTAATTTTTAATGGTTGAACATTTTTTAAAATCAAGAATTAAGAGTTTAGAGAGTAATTAATATTTTTAGAAAATGTAATTATTTTGATTTAGACAAAGCAGTACAATGAAATCAAAATTAATCAATTGCTAAAATCAATCCATTTTGTTATCAAAATCATCAACTGAACATGCTTCAAGTATCCTAACACTATCTGGCGTATTCCCGATGTAGAGTGTAAAATAGTAGTTCTTGTTATCTTCAATACGATCTGTTTTATCCAATTCTACAACATTGCGATATTCTGGATAATCAGCTGCTCTGAAGAACTTCCTTGCGAGATCAATTCTGAACTCTAACTATTTCGTTGTTCCAATATTCGCATGACCTGAATGAAGTTCTTTCCCATGGATGATTTTGTTCATTTTTCGATCGTAGATTTCATGATAATAGATCAATTAATCACCTAGATATTAATCGTCTTTTGTGTTCCCTGCCATTAATCCAAATGCAAAATATGGACTATTGTTAGGTTTGTTATGAAGAAGTTAGAGTCTCACAATGTATTTCGCTGAATTAGATAATTTGTTCCTGAAATAGAACTAAGAAAGTCCATTTGCCATGCCAATATTTGTGATAATAATAGAACCAGATTATTCTTTTTCAATAAGAGTGTTTCTAGTCGAGTTACCAAAGTTCTAAGAAGGATCAATCTATAAAGATTACATTGATAATGCGGATAAGGAGCGGAGTAATGGTGATGTAAAAGGGGATCTCTAAGAGATTTAAGGAGTTAACTTAGAAGAAAAAAAATCAATTTACTTCAGAAATCCATCTATTGCTTCTTGAATTTATTTTGGCTATGGAAGACAGAATTTCTCGTTTATTTCTTCATATTTCTAGCAATTTGCTTGAATTAAATCTGTGTTTGTTTTGGAGCTACTGAAGCTGTGCTTAATGAAGTTGCATAATGCTTGTTCTTAGTCATCATAAGATGAGAGTAATATTCCTTTGAGTGTCTCAATTGAAGCTGCTTAGTTATACGCATCTATGGTGTTTCTATACGCTTTAGCTAGATTATCAATCTTCGAATTCGTTTCTTCTATGGTCTTTAACGCTTTTTCAACTTAGCTCATTAGGTCCAAGGAGAATTACTTAACTTCCTTCGTCACAGCGATGAACTTATCTTCAATGGTTTTTACTCTGTTAGCTGTTTCAGTATCTTCTAGGATAGGGAAGTTACTAGGCTAGATTTCAGTGGAAGTTGAAAATACCTAGGAGATATTGAGAAGTTTACTTTATGGGATGTTTTGATCTTTCGCGCAGGAATTGCAAAGTCTATGCTGCACTGTATCAACGCTAAGATAAAGCAAATCGCAGGGTTCAGAAGGGTGAATGGTACATTTCTTAGAAAGGACCTACATCAACAGCATTGGGTTCACAAATGATGGAGATGGAAGGGGGCTTTTGCTGGTATTACCACCTGAGGACAACATGTTTTTGCTTTTATTGTATGATGAAAAATTAATTATTGTTTTGATGTAAATAATAAAGCTCGAAATGTTTCTGTGTGTCTGTCTCTTTCTTATACTTATTTTTTCATTAATTTCTTAATTTTTCTAATCGAAGATTTGCTTTTTGCTTATTTGTATTATCATATTGAATTTGTGTTATGTTTTTGGCTATTTCGTTGTCACACTTCCCCTATCAAAGCTCGAAAAGTAATTTTTTATTAATCCTTTCTCTTAACCACACGAAGGAAATATTTGCATAGCTTTGTTTCCTTTAGGCTTAGTCGTCTCCACATTCTAATTAATTTTTAGAGGAATTAAGAATAGAAGAAAGTAGCTCAATTTCAAAAATATTACCATTTTCTATTGCGAAATGTTGATTTTTACTGATTAAATCAAGTACAATATGGAATAACAATGTGCGTTTGACTCAATGGATCATGTACTTTAGATACACGCTAAAAAATTTATTAAAAACATGCTTGAAATATGAGAAAAGTGGCATTTCTATTTCTGATTCAAATATATACTTTCTTGATGTGTAAGGTAATTATATTTGGGAATGAAGATAAATCATTATTACAAGGAATGTTGTGGAGAATTAATTACTTTGTTTAGACATCCTAAGCAAATGTAACTAAGTAAATTGAACTTATTTGACGCTGTTTTGGTTATAAGTAGATGGGATTATTCTCTTTCATTCTTTGAACCCTTCATTGAAAACCCAAAGCAAGTAGTAAAAGTTATTATCCTTCGGAGTTTTTAGTGTGAATTGCTTAGAGAAGCCTTAGAGACTAAAAATATATTTTGGTAGAATAATTCGAGATTCGTAATTCTTAAAATCCAATAGGTGGGGAGGATTGAGAGCGCATGAATAAATTAATAATTAATCCTTCTCAAGAGTTTAATTTATCTGATTTATTTAATAAATCCAAGATTACACACTCGAAAGAGAGAGATTTGAAATGAGAAATAAACATACATTTGGATCATTTTATTCTTATTGTTTTCCTTTGCTTTAATTTTGAGACCATGAAAGAATTATCCTTAACCCTCAACAAAAGCTATCCAAATATTTATTGAAAGTTAATCTGTTGGAACTATTTTCGGATGCTCTTAGCTGGAGAAGTCTATATTTCTTCTTCTTTTTCTTCTCCACAGAAGATGATCTTGTAGATTATTTTGATTATAATTAAATATTCTCATTCTTATCTAATTTAGAAAGGCAAGCCAACTTAAATAAATTAGGGTAATAACAGCAATTGTGAAATAATTTTTTCTTGACTCCACCAGCTGAAATGGGGGAGAGATGGGGGTGATAATATCCACAAGATATAACTTTCAAAAAATGAATAAAACAATTGTTTTTGCAAAGTAATTTGGATTTTAACTAAATGCTTCAATTATCTTCTTTTTGCTAATCTTCTCCGTATTCTTCACTGTATTAGTCCTTAAGAATTTCCTGATAATCATCTTAGATTCCTTAAATATTCTCTCTTGCTTCTATGAATTCTAACTCCTCCATTCCTTCAGAGGAATACCAATGCACAAAAGCACGGTGTTTAAATAAAATATCAAATTTATTAGTTAGCCTTCCGAAGACTTCTTTTATTGCTGTCGAGTTGGTGATTGCACATAATGTCTTGTCAGTCTTAGCTAAGACGCTATCTTCTTTAAAGCATGAAAGTTACCGTGTTATCCCTACTTGGTAAGTATTCTTGCTCCAATGTGCAAACTTAATGCGTTTTTGAAGTTAACAATCTTAGATTGATTTGATTGCTTCGTTTTAATCGATATTTCCTCGATAATTCAAAGTGCCTGCAGTTATTATTCCAGATTGTAGATTGCATTTAGCTAGTATATTTGTTGGCTCGAAATTGCAGTTGGTAAGCTAATTAATGAATAGATCAGAAGAAAAAGAGGAATTGAGTTGATTTTATGAAGATTTTGGAAGAATAGGTGAGATTGAAGGAATTAGAAAATGTAATCTCTCATAATTCACTAAATTTTTAAGGAATTCTCCTAGATCTTCATTGATATAGTTCTAGAATCGAATCGACGATGTTATCCCTGAACTCGCTTATGCAATTAGTTCATTCATGTTTACGTAAGAAGGTTTATTAATTCCAAGGGTATTCTTGCAGATATCATAAATCGCAGAATTATCTAAAGTAACTGATAAATCTGATTAGCTAATCAAGGAATTGAGTGCGAGAACTGAGTTGTATGGTTCTAATACAGAAATTGAGGGGAATTCTTATTATGGATAGATATTGAAACATAGTGTTCTTTTGTTTTGATACTCCATCGAGAGTCGTTCAAGGATGAGAGATCCTAGTCCTGAACCTGTTCCTCCGGCTATTGAATTGTTGATTATGAAACCTTAGAGATTAGAACAATTCTCAGTAAGTTTTCTGATTTTTTCTAAGCAAATTTCGATGATATTCCCACTGATGGAATGTTTGCCTCTTGCGTAATTACTCGATGTATCTTCTTTTCCTGTAACAAATTGATCTGAATCGTAGAGCTATCTGTATGCGCCAGTTTGAACCTAGTCGATTACTGTAGGTTCCAGATCAATAAACACTGATCTAGGCTTGTAGGTTAGGATGGATCCAGCAAGATCGTTACTAGTCTCTGCAAACATTTATGTAAAGCAGAAGTCTTATTAGTCTGAAGAAGCAGTAGCTGTTATTGTTTGGAGCATCTTTCCATCAGGTTGAATTCCATGTTCGAGACAATACTGTTCCCAAGAAGATTATCCAACATTCACTCCTGCTTATCCTAGATTTATTGATATGATTTCACGCATTTAGAAATACTAAAGGATTGTATGTAATAAAAAAGATTCCTCGGGAGAGATTAGATAATTTTTTTAATAATTGTAATTTAATTTGGGTTTTTAAGGAATTAAATAAGAAATGTTTCAGAGATATAATAAGGTAGTTTGTTTTTTGCTTTATCATAGAAAAGAAACTGTTTATCAGATTTAATTAGCTTGCAAGGAAGCATAAGAAGATTTTTTTTCGATCAGGAAGATTTCTGAAATGTTTTCAGGTTAAGATGAGATTTATTTTCAAATGAAAAAAGCAGTTTTAAATGAAAATAGCACAACAAAAATAAACAATTCTCTAACTTTCTTTTGAAAAGGAAAACAAAATCAGCGAAAACACACAATAAATAAGTAATTAAATAATCTGATTAAAAATTCTATTATTTAAAAGTGTAAAATAACCCATCTACATTAAAGAATCAATCAGAAATTCTATGTTAATATATTAGTCAAGCTGATTGGAAATACTTAATTGCTAATAAAATACAGGCAGAGCAAGATCTATTCAGCATCAAAATAACTAAATAACTACTTTATATTTTAATCTGAATTCAACAGATAGCAGAATTAAAGTTATCTCTTGTGAATGCTTTTCTCTTATCGATTTATAGACTGATGGAAAGCGTTTAAAGGAAATTCGGAAAAAGAAATTAAAAATTATTAGACAATGTAATCATGTACAGTAATTGCAATCACCATTTGAGATATTAAAAGAAGATAACAAATTAGCTATGCCATTTAAATGGGTGATATTATGAAAGGCAAAAGAACAGCTGCCCCCTTTGTATAGTTCATTGATTTCTTAATCATCTAATTTGTGTTAAATTGAGAGATCAATATGATGAAGTATTTGAGGCTATTGTAGGATAACATTGCTTTCTCATCTTTTGACTGTATTTTTATTGGAATTGAAACAATACAGATAAAGTTAAAGGTCAGATAATCTATCCGAATCAATCTATTCCTTATTTTTATTTCATCTTATTTGAATTTTTCAACGTGTTATTTCAGAATTAATTAGCAATTCAAAGTGAGTCAATATCTTTAATAATATTATTAAAATGTGATTCAGCATAACTTGCTACACAATGTTCATTTAAACTGCTACGTTAATCCCCAAATACGTGACGAATCATTTGAATTAATTATTCTTTTATATTTTAAAGAGCATCCGATCAGGAGGCATGCCAATAGTAATCAGGTGATTTGATTCAGGCGAAAATAGTTCTAAAGGCTAATAATAGTACTAGCTAAAGCAGATCAAAGGAGTTCAAATAGAAGAAGTACACAAAGAGAGAAAGGTAAATTTCACTCAAATGCTTATTTCATGCTAAAACAACCAAATCCATCATGAAAATGCCAAAAAGAGCTGTATTAGCAATTCAATTTGAGTTTTATCCTCCATCAAATCAAGTGACGCAATATATTTTACCAGTTTCATAGGAAAAACTGTAAGGATTAATAATATTATGGATGAAATCTGCCTGCTGGGAGTGATTCAAATATTCAGGAGGGGAATTTAAGAAACAAAATTAGCAAAAAAGAATAATTAGAAAAAAACAAATAATATAATATTATATTACGAACAGAATTACACACTGGGATATGAAGGCTATCTTGTCTCTTGGGATTATTGTCAGCGCTTGGAGCATGCTCGCTTTGAGTGTAAATGGTATTTTAGTTTCAGATACTACATTGGATTCGACTATCGAATAGCAACAACAAATCAACTGGAATGAAGTCTACAATAACACCTGGTACTATCCGCCATATCTTGGAGAGATGTTCATCAGTGAATACTATCTTGAGTTGCTCACTTTCAATTGGACACACAAATCAGCTTTCAATGCAACGTATTTCACTTCCCGACTGCTAGAGAAGCAATTTATCGATGGATCTTGGGAGCAAGTCCCCGAATAGAATCTCTAAACTGGATAACTTGATGCTACGATTTTCAATTACTGGTATTTAAAAACAGTCAACAACCATCCTGGAATTCCAGAAGCATTGGTGAAAGCTTAAGAGTGGATTCTAAAATAAGGAGGAATCGAAGCAGCTTAGACAATGACGAAGTTCAAACTTGCTATATATGGGTAATACTCCTGGGATGAGCTATGGTCAGTTCCGTTGTTTTTATTCAAAAAGGAAGGTATCTACTAATATACATATGTAAAGAATCTAACAGCTTAATGGGTGTATCCTCATTTAGTTTCGCTAGCTTACTTGCGATATTAACGTACTGTATTCCTTAACATTGGCATAGCTGATCTCAAAGAACTTTGGGTGCGTTACCCTAAAAATGGTATTGTTATTAACCCTCGAGAATATTCTCCTAGCCATCCAGATCCCGATTTACTGGTCCTAATAGATGAAATATTCGCTTTGAAAAGACCTTTAGGCAGCTTTGGTGCATATACTATAAGTACCTTGCTAGCTTTGATGACATTTAAGGATTTTTAGTTTAAATATCCATCGTTTTACACTGGATAAATCGCGAAGGCTTATGAAGATGGGTATTGGTTTGTAGAGTTTAATTATTTTAATTTCCGCGAAGCTTATCATGGTTCGCTTGATGATGGCAGATGGTGGGATACGATTCTAATCAGCTGGTCGATGCTAGAAAGTGGATAAGATAAAGATAAGTTATTCCCGATTGTCGATAATATGGTTAAGGAAGGTCTACAACCTTTGAAAGGAATAGGATATGGATATGATTTTGAATACGCACCTGATACTGATGACACTGGGTTGCTGCTAGTTGTCATGAGTTACTATAAAGAACAGTATGCAAAAGAAATACCTGAAACGATCAATTGGTTGCTTTCGATGCAAAATGATGATGGTGGATATCCTGCTTTTGATAAAGGTACAGAGAGAAATAATTAGGGAAAATGGTTAGAAATTTACAAATATTTTATTTTTTAAACAGGTAAGAATGATGATGGTTGGTTTTTGAAGACAGTCTTTGCGTTATCTGGGATATCTAATTCTTGTGAGATATTTGATCCTTCATGTCCAGACATAACTGGGCATGTCATGGAAGGTCTCGGTGAATTTGGTTATGGTGCGGATCATCCCAATATCGTGAACATGATAAAATATTTGAGAAAAACACAGAATTCCTGGGGAACATGGCAAGCTCGTTGGGGAATTAATTATATTTTCTCAGTGAGTTCTGTTGTTCCAGGACTAGCTAGGGTGAACTATGATCTTAGGGAAAAATGGGTTCAAAGAGCTATTGAGTATTTGATTTCGAAGCAAAATGATGATGGTGGATTTGGGGAATCTACACTTTCATACAATGATCCTGAGAAATGGAATGGAAAAGGAAAATCGACTGTGACTTAGACAGCTTGGGGATTGCTAGCATTGATTGAAGTTTATAATCAAAATAATAGTGTTTTTAAATAAGCAGCTGATAAAGCGGTGGGATATCTTCTCAGATAGTTCAAAGCTGACAACAATACATTCTTCGACCATTCAACGATTGGAACTGGACACAGAGGGTTGTTGTATTTGCAGTACCCATCATATGCATAATCTTTCCCTCTTGTAGCACTGAATCGTTACCAAAAAGTGAAGAAAAATGAGTATAAATTCTCCGAAGGAATTTATGCAGGAGATGGATAAAAAAAGAACCAAAAATGAAACTTATTTGCAGATGCTTTTTTTTATATTTTGTTTTGAATCAAAATTCTGGAATTTATTCCCTTTGTTTTAGTTAATTGTCTTTTCCATTTGGTTTGGACGTTTTAAATCTCAAAAGACACATGCATACAAACAAGGAACATAGAAACAAATGAAGTCTCTAAAATAATCAAAATATGTTTAATTTTCTAGATCCTCTCCCTGTGTCTTCAAATGAATGTTTTAAATTGGATATTTTTAAGTTGCGGGGTGGAGATATTATTCAATTTAATTCTTTGGATAATTTAAAACAAAAAAGCATAAAAAGACTTCTTTATTTTTTTAAAACTTTCAACATTTAAGCCTAATGGAACAACAAATAGGAGATCTTTTAACGAATTATGAAGCTGAGCATTTAATTGATAAGCTGAAAATCATCGAAATAGAAGAATATGGATCAAATGCGTGGTATCGATAAGATGAAGTCTACTAGAGATTGAATATGCAAGCACATGTGAATGCAATGGTAAAAAGTGACGAATTCATCATGGAATCGATGGTTACGTTTGATAAAGTAAAAATCTTAATTTACGATCTCATCGAAGCTGAAACATGGAAAATCAAGCTGCTCCCTCTTCTCAAAGATCACATGCTGACTCTGAACACCTACAGGAGTTACATTGCTGTGTATCATGAAGCAGTTATTTGTAATCTTCTGGAAGTCATTATGTACCATAGAACAGCTGTAGATTCTGCTGAAGAATTCCTTGTAGAACTCATCGATTATGCATACAGAAAACTCATCACATTAACGCAATTGTAAGATAGAAAAAGATCTTTAATTTTTAATTTTTATGTGATTTGTTGATTTACCTGACTTCCTTTTGTGTGCCTTTTTCAAGCTCCAAGAAAAGTTCGCAATCCTCAGCGAAATAAAGTGTAGAATAGGTTCTAAAGACTACTCGAAGTGAAGAATATCAACAGCAAATCGACGAGATAGAATTAAAACTCGGCATGATGTGTCTCTCAATAATCCGATTCATCACTGATTACGTTAGATTCTTACCTATTAGCGTTGTCCACCATCTCTTAGAAGTCACAGATATCCTATGTGTGCTCGTACCTCTCATTGAAGAAAAACCATGGATTCGATAGAATTCCAGTGGCGACAGAGAAAAATACGAAAATGGAAAATGGGTTATCGTAGACAAGGGAGAATACAGCAAAGTTGTTAGATTAGAAGGAAATGTCTGGATTGCGATATACAATCTCTTCATGGAGCCAGAATGCAGGAAGAAATACGAGCTTTCGGAGTTCAGAAAGTCAAATCTCTTGAGATTGAGGAAATACATGAACGAAATTTTATTGGATTAGATTCCTAATTTATCTCACATGTTACGTGCATTGGAAGAGTTGTCTATCATGTAAGTCTAAGCCATTACAAGAAGTAACCCTTTCATTGTATAGTAGATTCCAGAAGTAAGAGAGAAAATAGCTAGAGGGAAAAATTGGAAGGAAATTGCGGAGAGATAAAAACGAGAATTCTTTGTAAATAATGTGGAATAAGCAAAGCAAGACATGCAACGATTAGCTGATCTTTATGGATAAAACATAATTGATGGCTTAACAGAAGGATTTCATTGTAATCTATGCAAGAAAGAAGCAACAAAAAGATGCTCCAGCTGCAAGAGTGTCTGGTATTGCACCAGAGAATGTCAAGTAATTAAAGAATAAATATGTTATTAAAATAACAAAAAAAATGGTGTTTTATTTGATTGTTAAAATAATTATGATTTCAAATAAACAAACAGTTAGCTGATTGGAAGGGACACAAGGAACAATGTAAGAAGATTGCTGCTGAAAACAAAATGAAAGAGACAAGAAAGTAGGAGATGATCAGTGAGATGGACAAGTAACCTGGTGATAAATAAGATGACGAAAAAGTTAATTCAGATTCTAGAAAACAGCCATAATCTAATCTTGTCACTGAAGTCGTAGCAGGGAATCAGGAAGAATCGACAGCATAAGCTAAAGATTTAGATGCACTTGATTGAATAAGAATAATGCGATGAATTATTTTTTATTAGAAAACGACTATGTGGTATTGTGTGTGTGTGTGAACAAACTTTAATGCAAAGTAGTTAAGTGTAAAAAAAAAGAAAAGCACTTGATTGAATTTATTTTGTGAAATTGTAAAGGGATTTTATGATTTTTGTTTTTAGTTTTTCATTTTTTTAAATCTAGTTAAAAAATAGTTAATTTTTTGCATTTTTCTATTTTTGTTCTAACGAGTGATTTAATTAGAGAGAATAAATACTAAAATTAGTTATCATACGAGTTTATCTAGGATTGAATGGCCTCTTGATTAACAAAAATGTATTTCTAACTGCCAAATAATCAAGCTAGTTAAAAACATCCAATGACAAACAACCCACACAACCTATATAACCTAAGTTTATCCAAAATCAAAGTAATTAAACAGCATATTTGATGGGATAGTGTATTTCTATGTATTATGCTGGTATCGCTTAGTATTCATTTTATTATTTATTTGTATTTTGAATATTTTTAGTTGTTTGTAATTTGATTTTTTAATTTTTTGAATTTGAATTTAAAAATATTGTTTGCATTTGAAATGGCGTAAGAGCTTTTAAAGGGGTCCAATTATAGAATAATAATAATTATAAAGATATTAAGAGCATTGTGAGATGTAGTTTTGAAAGAATAGTGTAGAAACTAAGAGAGAATGTAAATGTATTCTCAATCTTTCCAGTTTTTCTTTAAAAAAATTCATGAATTATTTTGAAAGACTAGATTATTTGCGGATGTTTTTTCTTCTTCTTCAAAACCGCAAATTTCTTGGATGTGCATCCATAAGGGACTGTTAGCTGTGTATTTATCAACTATTCCAGCTCGATTTATGGTTCATAAAAAACTATTTTAGCCAGGTTTATGTGTTTAAAAGTTTTCCAATCCTTTTTTTGTTTTAAGGGCAATTAAAAACGGTTTTTGAGCTTTCATTGATAATAAATAGCTTCAAGGGGCTGCGTGAATATCTTATTTATTTAAGAGTTTTCTGAGGAACCAAGAAAGCAGCAAGATATGATAAGAGGGCATTCTTTTAGAGGTTAACAGTGAGTCAATAAGGCATCAACAAGCTGTTTCTCTTTGCAACGTTCCTCTCATCATCTTAGCTCTTTCTTAACATTGAATTTAATTATAATTTTTTTCTAAATCCCCAAAGGGTTTCTCTAATATTCATAATATTCAGAAGTCTGTTAAGAAATTCTGAAGATCATTCCGCTCTTTAATTGAATGTTTAAATAGCTAACTAAACTAAATAATTCAATTTAATATGAATATTAGCTAAAAAACATTTTTTTTAAAAAATATTCCTGAATAATTTAAAATCTATTTTATTATCTATTTTTTATGTGATTTTAATATGAAAAAAATATTATTAAATTATTTATTAAAATCTATTGAATTCTTTTCAACTTCCAAAGAAATAACAAAAACTAACGAATACTGTTAGGAATTTATTTGCCTTCTTAAAATGACAGTGACTTGAATTTAATATTAATCTAAAATAGCAGTTTGAGTTATGCAAATCAAGACAAACTTACAAATTAAATAATTTCTCCCCAGAATTTGAATTTCATTTTGGAGCCTTTATTAATTTTGAAATTTTTCCTAAGTCTCTAACAAGGGTGGGATTCCTTTAATCTTGCTGATTTTAACTAGTTTTTCTGAAAGCATCTTGAGTGTGAAATTCCCTTTGGATTTTCAACGTAAATCCGTTGGACTCTTCTTGGTTTAGTACATATTCTCTCTCGTCGTTAAGCAAGTCTTCAACACCCTCTCATCATTTATATCAATATATGTGCTTAGTTTTCGCCAAGTTTGCGTTTTGTTTTGTTATTTGATTTTGTTTATTATTTAATATTATTTCTTTTTGGATAATTATAATAGGCTTTTTTCTTAAATTTTATCCTTATCTCATCTTTATTTATATGAATAATATATTAGTTTTGTTATATTTGTTGTTTTATTTATTAGTTCTCTCTCTCTCTTCTTGCATATTTCTCAATTATCATAAAAAGCAGCAGCAACAGCAAATTAGGGAAAGCTTTCTCGATATTAGTCTAAAAAGCTGCATCTTCGAAATCTCGCAACGAGGCACATTTTACAGATTGAATTACATTATTGATATTTTGATGATAACGGTGTTGATTTTTTGATGAATTCGATGAATTGTGAGTTTCGTTAAAGTTCTTTTTCACTCGAAAAAGACATGCAAGTGGGTATGATATTAAGTTGTATCGGTGTGGTGAGTGTTATGCGGATAGACATCGTGAAATATTGTGGTAAATTATGCTGATTTTGACAAAGAACCGAACTGATTCTCGATTAAAAACTAGCAGCACCTAACGCACAGCCTGACAACTCTCATGGAAGCACTGCGTTTTCCCTTTTTGATTTTGGACTTTTGTTGGACTTTTATTTTATTTATGTTTAATTAAATTTTTATCCCGCGTCAAAAGAAGTTTAAGTCGGAGAAGAGTCACGCAAAAAGGGGTGGATTAGGCGGAATCAATGCTGGGAGAGGGAGGAAGGAGGAAATATAGCTTATTTGAAGATAAAATATTGATTAAGAAATTAACTCTTTTCATTTATTTGGTTTTGGATGCATTGGTTTGATTTGATTTAGCCTTGTTATCTTCTCTTTCTTGATTTAATTACTTCCCTCATTTCCTATTTCAATGTATATCATTTTCTCCTTTCTTTTATACAAAAATAACAACTCACAAGATTCCTATTTTGTTTGTCTTCTTTATCAAATTTTAATAACTTTACTTCGACGAATTAATTATTAAGAATCCATTTCAAAATATGCTCAGAACTAATACTAAATCCTACATTTTCAGTCAATAAAAATAATAACCATTCACTTAGAGCTTACAATTATTACTTCTACTGCTTCTTGCTTTTGCTAGTCCAACATTTGCAGATGATAATGTCTCCACTTGTTGTGTGAAAGAAGCTGTGGAATACTAATGTGATCCTGGTTTCTCCTGCTGTGGTTGTAATTAATGTTGCTCTTTAACTGAGTTCTGTTCAGGTAGTACTTGCGTGAGCTATTTGCTGGTGATCTTTGGACCACTGGCTGTAATCTTCTTCATTGCTGCGATTATTTTGAATATCAAAATGAATCGAAAAGAAGAACAATTCAAAAACGATCTGAAAAAACTAGAAAACCCTGATTTAGTGTAATAAAACGAAGGAAATAATAACAACAACCCTCTTGGATAGAAGAAAGAAGAGGAAAAACAATTAATAGAGGAAGATGAAGATGAGGAGGAGATCGATGGGGATAATTCTGAGAAGCCTACGCCGAAAATATTTGCAACATCAAGTGATGCGATAAATAATGTGCACTCGTAGAAGGAAATCGAAGAACCATTGTTGTTAGCTGACAATAAACAACTACCTGGAGAAGTAACGTAGACATATACAACATATAAAGGCAATCAAGGGAAGCTCAAAGATAATACCATAGACTAGACGATTGATTTGTTCAAGAAAAAGTGAATAAAAGAAATTAGACTGAGTTCATTTGGTTTTTGATAATAATTATTTATCATTTCTGTTTGCTTTTCTAAATGATGATATTTGGGGTTAAAGATAATAGAATAACAACAATTATAATACATTTTAAGACAGATATTCTCAAAAAGTTATGCTCGTTTTTCATAGATCATTTCAGTGATTTATCAGCTGATTTTTCTTTCATTTTCTTGGGTCTATTGTGTTTTAAATTTACCTTCAAGATATTACATCTGTTTAATCTATGTTTGAAGTGAATTATCAATCGAATTTATCATCCCCCTGAAATAAGAATAAATCAACACAAAAATTTTAAGAAAGCACTCTTTTTTCAGATATTATTTTTCCAAAATGATGGACACTACTGATCTCTTTGAGATTCGTAATTTTCGTTTATTGCCTTTGAAGAATGGCAAAATGTTGGGGCTTTCATAGACACGCCATCCTCTTTAGCCTTAAGCCACGCAAGACCTGATTGAGTTTGATGGAGAAATGTTCCAAAGATCAGAGGAATTCGGGTAAACTTGATTCAAACAAACAAATCAACATCAAACTTGCTTTAATCTTTTCTTTTTAATTACTTTTTATTCTTAGAAATGTGTACGTTGGAGAGGCAGTTCGTTCAATGGCATAGATTCGCTATCGTCCAACATAAAATCAGCTTCTTGAATACATCAATATAGATATTATGATTTCTGGAGAAGATCAGCCGAAGAAAGCTATCAAAGTCTAGGGTATTCGGGAGGAAAACGTAAGAGCTGGATAGGAGTTTAAGTTAAAGTTTGCGTGCAATTTTGAAGCTGAAAAATCATATCTTTTCACGTTTGCGATCAAATACAAATCCAAACCTTTCGTCATCTCAAACATGCAGAATGCATCGATCGTTCCTGAGAATCAAAAGATCAAATAATACAGAATACAACCCAAATTACCTTTCTTAGTGGATAAATAAATTCTGGTTTTGTGTCTCCCGTATTATCTAGAGTACTCCTTGCAGACGAAAATGACAAGCGAGCTCGAGTTTAAGGCTATTTCTTTCTTGCCAGAAGATCTCTTTGAAAGCACTAAAATTGTAAGGAATTATAGGCTATTTTGAGTTCTGTTTTATTCTTAATTATTATGTGCATTTTTTGAGTGTTTCCTTTGCTTTTTTGTTTGTTTAGACAAAAAATGAAGATGGATCTGTAGTTTTAAAACCAGAAGAAAAAGAAAAAGTAATCTTCAAGGTAGATTTAAAGCCTGGAAAAGAAGAAGCCTATCGATAGATCATTGCGGGAGGATCACAAAAAATTGGAATTGGTAGCCTTTTCTTAGAATGGGGAATCAGTGGGGTCTTCATGAGCAAGTTAGAAGAAGCTCAAGTACAAGCCTACGATATTGACCTGCAGCTTGTAAATCAGCCAATTTTTGCAGTTCGTAAAATCACCAAATGCACTCTACGCATAACGAATATCTTGAAGAACATCAGAAACGCTAAAGTTATCCTTCGAGACATCGAAATGGATGGTGTTAAAATAATTGGATTTGATAACTCCGTAAGAAAAAACAATTTTTTTATCCAATCAATTTCACTATGTTTCTCTCTAATGTCTAATACTTCTCAATTTTTATATTTTAGATAGTAGATTTCACTCAGAATCCTGGCAGATCATTTGACTTGGTGATACACATCATGCCGATTGCTTTAGGACTACAAAAACTCAAAGGCATCAATTTTTATGATGAAGAAAAAAAACGATATTGCACTTTGTTTAAAGTACCTTCTTTGCTAGTGCAAGCTAGAGAAGATCCTCTGAAGTTTAACCCACACAGCAATAATGTTAGGGAGAATTAGTAGTATCAAGAAGAAGATTAAGATGTGCTTGATTTCTTTGGATCAGCTGAGGTTAATAAAGATTAAGCTCCAAATGTTTAGCAGAGTGCATCTACAGCTGTACCTTTGAATCAGAAGCTGCTAGATGACGACGATGATGATCAAGCGATCTTAGATGACGATGGAGTGGATGATTTCTTTGCAAAAGCTGGAGAGAAAGTAAATACTTCGAATAAATAAGAAGATCCATCTATTTTTGAAGGAGATTTGCTGGATATTGGGTTACAATAGGGGAATTCATCTGGGAATCTCTCTGGAAATCTCTCTGGAAATAATAGTGGTTCTAATAATAGACCTCCATAGCCAGAGTTTATTTGAAAGAATTGAGAAGCAAAACGATTGTGTATTTAATGCACGAATATGCTAGAATGTTTGATAAATTTTCAAAGTAATCTTCTCTGAATTTCTGATTGTTTTGATGTAATTGTGTTTTTTCAAGTAATTTAAGCAAAAGAACATATTTTATGGAACAAATTCAGATTGGATTGTTAATAGATTTAAATAAGCAAATATCTTGGGATTTTTTTTCAGAAAAATCGCTCAAAATCAAAAGAATCAAGCCTTGTTTTAATGCAAAAATATTAAAATCAAACAAAACTCCCTCAATTATTTGAAAAAAAAATGAAAAGACAAAAACAAAAACAAACAATGGACAAGGGAAAACCTTTGGACTTCTATGATTCTGATTTGAAGTCTGATAATCCAGATGACTTTCTTTCTGATCATGAGCCTCCAAAAGATATTGTTAGAGAGAGAAAGTTGCTCAAAAAGACAGATCTCTTTCGAATTTACAAGGAAATATGGCAGGTGAAATAAGAATGGTTTTAAATTGGAAATAATTGGATAGTTTCTTATGATTTTAATTGTTTTAAGGTTGGCTCTGGGCTTCCAAAACCTGCGAAATATGATGAGATCAAAGTGCGGTATGTTAAAGTTGAAAATCCTGATGAAAAAGTTGATAATTAGGCTGAAAAGAAAGAAGTATTGGAATAATCTGAGAATTCAGATGTTTTAAGTATTAAGAAACCAACTTCTGATGAGATTCCCTCTAAACAAGAAACCGCTGATAGCCCTCTAGCAGCATCAGAGCCTTCGTAAGCTTAAACAATAGAATCAAAGTTAATACAAGAATACATCGCTAAATTGAAGAATCAAGAGCAAATCACTATGAACTTAGGTATTTAGAGAAATAGATTTTCTGCTTACTAATTTTGATGGCATTCCTCATTTATTATGACTATTTCTTACAATCTTCTCATAGGTTTGAATAATTACTCGGCTTGGTTCGAGGATGTCGTTGAAAGTATGAAAAAAGGAGAATCCAGTCTCATAATTCTTGAAGTCCTGAAGAGAGATGAGAATGGAATGAAAATCCTTGGTAGAAGAGAATTCTACATGTTTGAGCTAGCTGAATGGACAACTATCATTGACCTCAAATAAGACATGAATATGCTCAAGAAGATCGTTCAGAAAGGTTCAGGAAATCATCGCTGTGAAAAACAAGATTAAGTCATATGTAAAAGAATAAAACAACAAAAGACAAAACAATAATGGTTTAAGGCATTCTATTAACTTTTTTTTGAATTCATCAGTGAATTACAAGTTGAGTTACAACGGTGAGACTGTGGAAGAGCGAACCAGTAATGATGAAGTTAGAATTGAGGAGTTGATTTCAGCAGGGATGTCATCGGTTGTATGGAGAGTGGTTAAAACAATGAAAGCAGATGAAATATCAGAGTGTTAAATCAAGCATGAGTCAATCACTGAAATGGAATCAGAGGAATGGAAAACGACATACTCTAAGCTGTACAGTAGTTCTTAAGAAGAGTATTAAAAGAAGGTAGATTTAAAAACTACTCTTCCTGAGGAAGTTTAGGAAGATAAATCATCAGCGGATGCAAAAATTTCAAATAAACTGCTGTTTGAAGACTACACTTGGCATTTAGTTGTTGAATTGAAATAACTCGTTAGGATAGATGACATATTCAGTGATGGGTGTGTTGTAAAAAAAGAGTTATTGCGTGGAAATTCCACATCAAAACCAGATAAATTATCTAGAATCTTCTTTGAAGTCAGGATCGTAGTAGACAACGAAACAATATATGAGACAATGCCTGGAGATTTCCCAATTTTAACTGAATCTCAAGTGCTTGATTTTGAATACTTGGAGAACAGTTAAAGTTCATGGAAAGTTTATTTAGATGAGTTGAAAGTGTCTAAAGTATTGAAGAATGTGCTGAGAAGAATGAAGAAATAAGAATTAGCTGAAATTATCTGCAGAGATTCAACTCTTATTGCGTATGGAAGGGATTATGATATTCTCATGGAGAGGTTTAAAGCAATTCCGAAGATTGTGAATTATATTATTAAGCTGTATAATTTCACAGAACCGAAAAGTACATTCTCCATGACAATTGATGAAAAAATACAATAAGCGATTAGGAAAAAACCGATTGGCCTCAATCTCATCAAGGTAAAAAGAGTTTGGAACAAATTTAGGAGGAATTAAATGATTGTTTGGCTGGTTTAAAGATTGGTAACTACAGAAAAGCTTTGAAGCAATTTGAGGTGATTAACGGGTTCTTTGAGCTTGGAAAATTCCTTGGCTAAGATGCTATAGATGTACATCCAGTAAGTTGATTTATTATAAATACAAAAGTTACTCAAAAAAGAATCTTTATTGTTCTGGAAAAATTTGATATGTTTTTCTTTTTTGAAAACCAGCACAAACTGTCGAGCTTATTGAACTCAAGTCTATGTTACTTGAAGATAAAGAATCGGGAGAGATTAACTGCAACTTGTGATAAGATCCTAGAGATCGATGCAGGAAACACGAAAGCCATTTACAGAAAAGCACTTGGATTACAAGAAGCATCGGAATTTGAAAAATCAAAGGAATTAATAACTGAGCATATTTCGAAATTTTCAGGGAGTATTTCAGCTGAGTAGCTTGCTGAGTTAGATAAATTGAAGGTACAGCTTATAAAGCAGCAAGATGACTATCTTAAGAGATAAAAAAAGGCATTCTCTAAACTCTTCGATTGAGAGAATAAAAAGAATGAAAGAATGAGAAAGCTACATAACAGGAATGTGTGTGTATGAGTGTGAAAACTTGAAACTAAATGAATTTATTCCATGTTTTTGTGAATATTATTGTATTGTCTATTTATTGATAGTCTCTCTCCTCCCCCCCACAAATAGTAGTCAATATTCATCAAGTGGCTAGTAATCCATAACTTTTTTGATTAATAAACTATATTGTCTAGAAAACGAAATCAGATAATCAAATTCACAGTGAAATCACTTTGTATTCTGCTAAACTGATGAAACAATTCAATAAAGAAGAGAAGAAAAAAATCTAAAATCAAAAATAAATAAGTAGAAACATTGATTGTTGAACGTCATAACAATATCATTTTTATCCTTATCTGGTTAACTCCATGTCTTCTTTATTTGTATGGGAGCGGTACAAGACAGAATAGTGCAATGGCGAGTGCAAACCCCCTTCAAATGAAACCAACTAAGATTGGTTTAGCAGCTCTAGCGTTAGTTTGAAGTTTCATTGCACTCACTGGCATGACAAGACAGATCGTAGAAGAACTGTAGCAGTTGGAGAGAAGAATAAACTCAGCTATTCGAGGCTCTACGTGAAAGATGTTAGCATCAGTGATTACAAACATTGCAGTAATTACATCGAATATCTGTATCATCCTTAAAACTACAAATCCAGAGAATGTCCGTCATTGAGTATCCGAAATAATAGCAGTCTTCCTGGCTAAACAGTTCAGGCATGCTTAAATGGGTAGATGTGTCCATACTATCACTCAATCTAAGAGAAAAATGATTGGCTGAATGATCCACGAGCTGTGAAGTTTAGAACTGCACCAAAAGAAAAGTTTACGTAGAGTCTGCTTGATGATTTTAATAATATCTCGTCAAGTTAGAAGTAGCTCGAGAAGTTGTACGAAGCAGTAGTTAAGGAAAATTCAATGGTTGAATAGAAGGCAGCATAATAAACGCAAATTCATATGAACAGCAACAGTGGAAATGGTAAAGTTGTACAAGCAGGCAATGCAGGAGTTTCTGAGGCTGCTGAGGTTGCTTCTGGTTAGACACAAATCCAGTAGTAATAGTAGCCTTAAACTGACTTAATGAAAACTTTTAAGCCATCAGAAGGTTTGTTAGACTTATCAAAGAAGTCTGTGACTCCACCTGCTGCAGTAGTAAATGAGTAGCTTTACTCTGGTGATGTAGGCCTAAGTGAATTTTTGGGTTTTCCAAAGGTTCAACAAGAAAGTGGAGAATTCTCCTAATCATCTGGAATTATCCTATCTGGAACTACATCTGCTAGCTTATCGAAACATACCAATGACATTTTTAATATGTTTAACTAAAATAATTCAATTTTGCAGTAGATTAATAGTAATGTTGAGTCAGGGGTATCTTCTTCTAAGTAATCAGCAGTCGATAAAAATAATTCAGCCGATCCAGCTGAAGCTCTTGTACAACCAACAAAAACAACAACAGGATCCTCCTCAGCCTCTCTTGTTAGCCCATCAAAACAAGTTTGTCCAGTGAAATAAATCCGTAACAACAAAAAGGATAAACAAAAACTAAAGGAATCACAAGCCTAAAATGAAACAACTCCTGCAGATTTAGAGATATCTATGTTGTCTAAGGCTACTGATCTCAGTTTAAACGACGATTACTTAAATGAAAGCTTCTAGAAACAAAAAACCAAAAAATACTACTATCACTAAGATCTTGGTCTGCATGAATCTCCGACTATTGAATTCAAAAACTACCAAAAACTTTCCATGTGTAAAATCCAAAAAGACATGAATGCGTCCTTGCGGCTATAAGAATATGGATAATATATCTGCGGATTCCTCAATCATCGAGGAGGAACTATGTACATAGGTGTCCATGATGATGGGTGGGTAGATGGGATATATTTGAATTCGAAGAAACGTGATTGGTTTTGCTAGCATATTGATAGTGTCACAGCATAGATTGAACCGAAATTAGTCGTAGGAGAGATTAGAATTGCGTTTATTGAAGTTTTGAATAAATAGATGCAAACTGGGTATGAAGGGACATCTTATGTGATCGAACTCTAAATTGTCAAGACAAACTTCTCGGATTTGTATTTCTATGAAAACTAAGCTTACATTAAGAAAACTGCATCATTAACCAAAATGGGCATACAAGAAATCAAGTAAAGAGAAAAAGAACGAAATAAGGAGAGAAATAGATGTTTTTTAGTGGATATTTTTGAGAATATTAATATTTTTGGTTTTTTGCTGGGAATTAGATAGGATTTGCTGGTGAAACTCAAGAAATAACAGAAAGCTGAAGCGAATACTATCAATAAATTGGTAAACAAAAATAAATAATTCATAAAGATGTTCCTCTCCTTTTTGTTCTTTTCATGATTGAAGAACTGTTTGAAAATAAATGGATTGTTTTTTTGGTAGATTTAATTCGAAGATGCTAGCGAATTAGATACCCATTCACTGGAGCAGCTATTTCTTTTAGAAAAGAGCCTTGAAGGAGCGATTTCGTAAGTTAAGAGAAAGATTTCAAAGTTTTAAATGTAATAAGGATTTTTATAACTTTGACTTTTTGTTTTGTTTTAATATGTTTGTTTCTACTACTAATCTAAATTATTGTCTGGTATTTTTGTTGTTTTTGTGAATGTATGTATGTATGTGTATGAATAATAGAATAATGATGTTATCTTTGAAAGACCTTATTTTGTTTGTTTTATCTCCCAATAATTATTGCTAATGGTTAGAGTAATAGTCCCAAAATAAGAAGGCTTTGAATCATGATGTGTGCGTGTTCAAAAAGAGTTTATAAATAAAGAATTTACAAATGAAATGTTTATAATTTATGTGAATTGTTTTTGGTGGTGTTGTTGTCATTTGGAAGGAGAAAGGGATGAAGATGATGATGATGATCGTGATTGTGGTGATCCTGAACTACGAGATCTTGACGAAGATGAAGAAGAATCAGAGTCTCTTCGTTGATTGGATTTTGTATCTTTAGAATTTGTTTTCTCCTCTTGCTTGTAATTTTTGTTTCTGTCTCTCGATCTTTCTCGGTCTTGAGTTTTATCAGTTTATTTCTCTTGTTTGGGACTAACTTTGCGTTGTTACTGTTTATCTCTTTCCCCGTCGCGAGATCTTCCTTAATCTTATCTTCTCCTTGGCTCTCTGTCTTCACTTCGTTTTCTTCGCGGTTCTCTGTCTTCACTTCTCTTCCTTCTTGGCTCTCTATCCTCACTTCTCTTCCTTCGTGGCTCCCTATCCTCACTTCTTTTCCTCTTTTAATCTCTATCTTCACTTCTCTTCCTCCTAGGCTCTCTATCTTCACTTCTTTTCCTTCTTGAATCTCTATCATAACTTCTCTTTCTTTTTTGATCTCTATCTTCACTTCTCTTTCTTCCATTATCTTTCTCCCTACTACTCTTCTTATTATCATCTCTATCTTCTCTCCTATCCCTTCTGTTCTCTTCTTTACTTTCACTTCTTTTTCTTCTAAAATCTCTCTCATCTCTATTGCTCCTATCAGACTATCTAAAATCTTTTTTGTATTCTTTTTTTTCCTATTCGATTTTGCATATTTCCATAAGCATTTACGACTTTTCTTTATCCGCAATTTTCACATTCAGCTTCCGTTCTCCAAACTTCAAATTCATTGATTTCAAGTGTGCTTTCCTGAACTCTTCCGGTGTCTCGAATACAACATATGCGAATCCTCTTTATCTACCAGTTTTTTTATCAATTGGTATTTTCACAGATTTTACTTTAGCAAATTCCTCGAACAATGCCTTCACTGCGAGTTAACTTGCACTTTCTGGTAAGCCACTCACGAAAAGCGTATCGTCGATGCTGAATCCCATTATTTACTTTAGTTCTTCTGCTGAGATATTTGGTTAATTCAATTTCTGCAATTATCTAACCTATGCTTGACGAGTAGTTAATCTCTTCTGCAATTCAACATCAACTTAGCGGTAATCTACAATAACTTCATACTATCGAGTCGACAACGCAAAGGTCAGGATATCCCCTGTTTTAATCTCTCGATCTTAAAGTTTCTCGATGATTTCCCCATTCACAAAAGATCCAGATTTTGATTCCAAATCAATCAACCGAACTTTCTAGCTGTCTTCACAGATGATGCAAGCATGCAAACGAGAGATACTGGGATGAGCTAAAAGCACACTATTCGTTTTATACTATCCCATGTAATAGTGATTCCTTCCACGGAGATTTATCGTCTCAATGGTCTATCCATCTTTGTAGACATTCAGTTGAATACTAGGGAGAAGTATGGCATCGTTCTCTAATGGGAATTTCACAAGCAGCCATTTTTTCATATCGCTTTTCTCAACAATATCCTTCCTCACAGCCTCCAATAATCGTCCGATCCAATTCTATCCCTTTGTCCCAACATAACCCCAAAAAAGATTACTTCCTGATTCTTCCTCGTACCTCTACACAATTTACCTTTTTTATTCGCCCAAAAACAACATCAAAATTACACGTTACTTCTCATATTTTTGTATTTATTTGTTGTGTTTTATCAAGACAATCCTTACTTGTCTTCAGTGAGTTTAAGTCTTTCCCTGAGCTCCAATGATCGGAGGAATTTATCCCTGATGAGGATTTCCATAACTTTCAAGCGTTTATTCTCCCAATCAGGAGGGTCTTCTATTGTGAGTGCTATCTCAACTAGCTCTTCAGGTGAGTCAACTTATTGGATTTTTTCTTTTGTTGGGAGATCCTACGCCCTTGCTGCCTAAAAAGCTACACTAACGGATGGAAACAACATGTTTTCGTTGTAGACCCAGGAAGGTTCATCGTTGTTTAAGAAACTAAGGAAATCAGTGAATTTGTCGATGATTTAGCTTTTGGGCTTGTGAATGAGATATGTCCTTGCAGGTTCGTTATTGTTGAGTATGAATTCACTCATAGTTTGCGTTGTTGTATTGTAGTGGAAGATGTTAATTTTGGAAAGTGTCTAAATAATTAATTTTCGTTTTTTTGGTTTAATTGTTAATTAAAAACAAAATAAAGGAAAGATACATACATGCAAAGATTCTCAAAGGATTAAAAAGTAATTTGAATGAGGGTAGATAGATTATGATTAGGAGCTTTGGGGGGATGGAAACAACAGATGATTTGATTTAAAGCAATATTATTTTTTTAAAATGAAATAAACAAAAATATTAGATAATTTGAGCTTTTTAATAAAGGTAAATCAAATCTGATTGCCTTCCTGAAAAATTGAGCGGGTTGCTAGTTTATTTAATTCAACCGATTCTATTAGTATTGCATTCTTGAGTCTATCTCTCTCATTTTGACTCCCGCGGGCAGTAAAAGAATTTTGAAGTTACGTTTGAAAAAAATAATAATAATAATTCAGTAAATTGAAAAACAAAACAAAAATCAACTTAAAAAAATATGAAATCCATAGATTTAGTAGTAGTTGGAGGAGCCAAGGCTAGCTAGAAAGCGGTTCTTCCTCTGATAACAGGAAAGAATATTGTAGGAAGTGATAAAGATTGCAATTGTAATCTCTCTTGGAAATAAGTGTAGTCAAAGCATTTTGAATTGCTGGTTGCTAAAAGTGGAGATATCACTTTGATCCCATAGGTAGATGGAATGCAGCTCTAAATGCCCAATGGCAAGATGAAAGAATTAGATGCATTTAGTTGCTATTCTTTAGCTACTAATAGGCGTTTTTACATTGATCGAGCGATAGGATTTTCATTTGATATGAGCTTGAATAAAAAATAAAAAGAAGGAAAAAACACAAATAAAAAAGGATCAGTATGGACACCAACCTAATCAGATGAAGAAGTAGAACTGAAGAAAAAATAGAAAAAATAACAGGAAAGTGAAGACGAAGAGGTGGAGGAAGTAACACCAGTCAAAGCAGTCGCAAAGAAAGCTCAAGGGAAAGCAAGTAAATCGAATGGAAAAGCAGAGAAGACTAAGAAAAAGCAAGCAAAAGAAATAACTCCTGTATAGACTGATGAGGAAGATGCTGAAGAGGAGGAGGAGGAGGAGGATGAAGAAGCTTCTGAGATTGAAGAAGAGGAAAAAGAAGAAACCCCAAAACGTAAACCAACTAGATAAGCTGCACCAGTTAATCAAAAGAAAGGGAAGAAAAATTAGGAATAGCAGTCAAGTGAGAGACTTTATTGCACTAAAGAGACTTACAAAATAATCCTCTCTAACTGCGAATTAACTCCTTCATAGAAATCAGCCATGGAGAGACTTGGAGCTAACTTCACAGATGACATCAATGACAATTTTTACATTGTATTAATGGATACATTCAAGCGCAGAGCTAAATTGCTTGTAGGCCTAAACAGTGGCGCAAAGATTATCAGCAAAGAGTGGGTTGAAGATTGCATCTAGGAGAAGGAGCTCATCCCAAAGTTGGATGACTATTTCCTTGAGATTGCCAAAACTGATTCGAAGTAATTCGGTGGGTTAGATTTAGATAAAATTCAGAAATCCGCTAAGGGAAGGAAACCTTATTCACTCTTTGCAAAATACTCCTTCATTCTACCAGATGAGACTGAAAATAACAATGATCTCATTGCAATTATCGAAAGTGGAAATGGAATTATTGTCGCAGATGAAGATGAAAATCAAGGTTCCAAATCCAAAACAACACTCATCTAACTAATAAGTAAAGAGAATTACAAGAAAAATAAAACCAAACTGTCAAAGTCAATTAAATACGCTGATCCAGAGTTTGTGCTTCTGTCTTCACTCAAGCAAGAAGCCCAAGAATAGTTGTTTTTCAATTGAAAAGAGAGAGAGAATTCAGTTTTTATTAAGATGTTGTTTTCATATTATTCATATTATATTTTCAAGTATGCAATATTATTTGGTTTTTTCTGAGTTCCAAATGAAAAAGATAATCAATATACAGCCAACTACTTAAATATTCATATTTAACGGCAAAGATAAACAAACTAAGAGTATTTATTTGTCTGTACACACACATACTTTGTAAGTTATTTACATCATTTTATGAGTATCCATCGTGATGACTAATAATAATAAATAATAATAAATATAATGCCTACTAGCTTTCTGATAAGCAGCACAAAGCATACCAACTCCTTATGGTATCTACTAATTTCTTCTTCAATCCTAGCTGATTTGCTACTTTTCTCGTTGAATTCTCCAAGTTCTATTTTACTTTTTTTGTTTTTAGATTTTCTACTTTTGTGTAAAACAACCTTACCAATTCAAATTGGAAGTTTAAATATATTAACTTTCCCATCCGTTGCTTCTAGATGTATCGCTGCGATGTTCTATGGGCTTACATGCACATATTTCGGTAATGAAGGTAACGTATTCGATCTATCGATGATCGCTTTTTCTTTTAGATCATATAAAAAAAAGAATTTATCTTATGGCACTATTAGAAGCGTATGCGTGTCGATAGTCAAGCAGACATCAGCTATTGGTCTCTAAAACGAAGGTGTGTGCTTCGTCGATTCTATTTTACTCCCAGATTAGATTTCTATTTCATATACTGAGAGCACACTTTGTCCCTTTTTTTCACTTGGCTTAGGCATGCAGATTAACTTGCTTAAGGCCTTGGAAAACATGATTCTCTGCACTTTGTAGATGTTGATTGTCAACATTTCGGAGTTTAAAATTATCCGGAGATGGCTTTGATTTGTTTATTTCTGACTACTACCTTGTTTATGTTAGACCGAGATAAATAAAAGACGACTGCCATATGATCCCTCAACGACACATGCCAAGACATTGCAACGATCAGTGTTAGTAGCATTAATAGAAGAGGTCATGGATTTATTAAGAATATTCTTCTGTTTATTTTCATTTTTTGTAGCATTTGATACTTCACAGCTACTATTTTCATCGTCATCATCATCTTCTTCACCCTAATCTTCATGGCTCTCTTCACTCTTAATGCTCTCTATATTTTTATCTTTGCTAGTGCTGTTAATATCCTCACTATTAGCTTTCCACAATGTAGGATTCACAGGTTAATCAACAATCTAGCAGTATTCCATATGCGTTATGATGTCTTCTGTGTTGGGAATATTGAATTTCTTTACATACTAATATGTCAAACTGCTGTAGAATTTGATGTTCCTTCGCTTTGTCTCCTTACCTAAGGAAGCTAGCAACAGCAACAACAACCAAATTAAAAGGTTACAGCTGCATTTCATAAGAAAAACGATTTTTAATATGAGGTTCTTGTTTTTCTTTTTCTACCTAATTTGGAGAGATTGAGTCCAGCCACTGCGATGAGATCGAAATCACTTAGATACGCTGCACAGTATAATGCTTTACGCTTCACAGGAGTTGAATGAATCAACGCTGATTATTTAATCGAGTAGAATCGCAATATCTAATCATTCCCTCCTACAAAGAATCTGTCGTTGTCATTGAGAGACTTAATAAAATGAACATGCGTATTCAAGCAGTCATCGAATTAGACACTTAGTTTAGTAGCTATTTCCCAGACAGTAATCGTTCCAGAGTCCAAGACAGTTATGAAATGAGAAGAATCATCTGAGAGCATAATATGCTTAATTGTACTTTACCCTGTATGGATGCTACCTTATTTTTGGCTTCTTGAATCTCTCTAAGTGTTCAACCTGAATTCTTCACTCGCGAAACACCGCAAATCACTGCTGTCCTTCGGGATCGTTTCAGAATGAGCTCTATTATTGTTATTATTCTATTCCCATTCATTGGAGTTTTCGCCTGTTTTGAATTATGGCGCAGTTTATCGTTTCTTCTCCATTGATGTAATCGATGGGAAATCAATGTATTGCTGCTGTTATTACTGCTCAGGGTATTTACAACCCTATTTGGATCTGAATTACTCTCGAAATTAAGTACTTTCTTCTTCACTTTTGTTCTCAAAAATTGTCTAAAAAAATGAGTGCTTGGAACTATTGCTACTAGTTGTACTCTGATTTTTATAAGAATTCGCTGAAGAACGAGAGCTCAGTGCCCCACGAGGAAGTAAATCATTGCTACGTTCTGCACTGACTAGCATCAACGCATTGATATTATTCGCTTGATTGTGCCGTCGACCAGGAGAGGGTGTAGATGGACTCTCATTGCTTTCTTCACTGTTATTCGAGCAGCTATCTTGACTCCTACCTGTTTTGAATGGGTTTCAAATGCAAAAACAAATAAATTAGCATACATTTGATACATCTGTTTCAAAAACAATCAACATGCATCTCTCTCTCTTCTCACACCTCCTTAGACGAGTTTGAGATTCTTAAATTAGTTTTATAACGACGAAGCAGTTGAAGTTGGCGAAATAGCAGTGAAGTTAATCGCACTGGTAGTTCCTGTATTGAGATTGCTCAGCTGCTTAATAGATATCTTCTGGAGCTGCATGAGAGCGTAATTCTTGAGAGGTTAGACTCCAGCGATAAAAAAAGATCTTGGATGAGCAGGGTATTATTGATTGTCGTAGAGTATGAAAGTGCTAGATAACTGACTTGAAAGATGCCGTTTTGCAGAGGATTCGTAGACTAAAAACAGAATATTGTTTTCCTCTAGCATTTCGACTGGTTCGACTGATAATTCATCTTTTAAGATTGCTAGAAGACCTTCCTTCTCATTTCCTTCTATGTTTTCTTGATTATTCTCCTCATTTTCATCCTCATCTTCTGAACTATTAGTCTCTTTACTTTCAGTGCTTGTTGAGCTTTATTTGAGTGATTCCTGTGAATGCAATTGTTATTCTTCACTATTTCGAGGTGATGATTCCTTACACAGCTGATTATTGTCCTCTGAAGGTATCTACAATGGTACTACTACATTCTTCATTGCTTTGCATTGAAATACTTTCTCTACGAATAAACAATTATACGAAGGGCTATTATGAGACATAAAGAAATTATTCACAGCAATTTCTTAATTTTAGAGCTAATCCCTTTCAACTTAGCTCCATAAATGAGCTTAGGTTACTCCACATTCAATGATTAGGGAGGTATTCTCCAAGAGATTGTTCATGGGAAGTAGGTTTTTTGCTTATTCTGTGGAAAAATTAGCAGTTAAAAAGCTTATTTTGTCACGATGTGTGTGGGTTAAGATCATGGAAGAATTAACGATCATAGGACGTTAGTGGATATTAGTTTAAGATAATTATATTGATATCGTGATGGTCTCTGTAGGTTTTAGTATTACAGTTGAGGAAGGATGTAGTGGTAGGGATATAGGAGGGGAGAGATTACTAGCAAGAAAAGTATATGAATAATGTGATGGAATGAGGATTTTTAGTAGGATTATTTGAGAAAGTGAGGGATTAGTTATGGTTATTGATTGTTGCTATGATTATTCACTATCGAATTGGTCATACCCGAAGATGTCAATGCCATGAATATTACTATTACTGCTATTTTCATTTAGTTTCAAGCTTATATGAGGTGAAAGGGATGATAGATTGGATAACCCAGAAAAATATTGCTGGCATGGCTGTAATGATTGAAACTCTTGTGCGCGCTGTTTGTCTAGATTTTTTGTGTTTTTCATTGTGTAATTGGATTTTTTTTTATTATTAATTAGCCCTAGAGAATAGTCTAGCAGGGATAGATAGTTTATGATAACTGGTATGGAAATTTGCAGCATGCCAATCTTAATTATTAATCTCATAAGGAGCTAGCTGGTCATACTCCCGCTTCTTTAATAATAGATTACATAGCGTTTATATTGGTAAGACGTCTTTATAAAGATGTGTATCAAATTGATGATGATTTACATGGTTATTTCTTTTATTCAAAAAGAGAACATTGTTATTTCTTTTGAGTGCATTATTACTATTTCTTATGAGCGTATGAACTTTTAGAGGATATAATGATCCTGTTTTATACGAGTTTAAGGATATTTACTGACTTTAAAAGGTAATATTCCTTTTTTGGAGGAAGTCTCTGAAAAAATAAAATTGGATAGGTTTCTGATGAAAATAGCTAAGGATTCAAAGTTACAACTTTTCTTTATCAATAATAAATAATCCAATTGTTATCTCACTCAAAGAAAAGAGTAAAAGGAATCAAATACAAAAGGTAATTTTTGAAAGAAAAAAAGAAAATGAAATATTTCAAATAGTTTGGCTTTTATCAATTGGCTATCCAGATTTTGCAAAAGAATTAATGTAGCTATTAAAGCAGTTTTAATATCAACTTGACTTTTGTTTTATATTATTATTAATAGCTAATACTGTTATCTTGAAAAGCGGTTGCATTGCTTGAGTTATGCGTTTAATATCCAGCTTCTTACATTGCAAATTTCAGTTTTTTGTATGATTTCAGGTAGATTAGTTGTTCAGAACTTGTTTGATTAATTAATTTCTTAATTTCTGCGTTGAAGTTGGCGAATTGTAAGATGTTTCAAAAAATCAGCTGTAGCATCATTAATATTCTTTTCTTCTATCTGATGTTGCTGTTGCTCAATAGAAAGATTATTATCATATCCGAGAGGTCATTTCTCATTTTTTTAAAACCATTTTCAAATATTTAAAAGGAGCTATTTTCATTTATTTTTGGTTTATTAACTCAAAGAAAGATATTTTTATTAAGGAAATCAATAAAATCAATATAAAAAGAAGTTTTAATACAAATTAGTCGTAAAATGTCACAAGATTTATTATTTTTTATAATTGAAATTGAAAAAAAGTGAAAGTGGCTTGCTGATCAATTATAATTACTTTTATTGTAATTCAGCCATTTAACTAATTGTAACTTGAAATTGGTCACGAATTTATTTATTAGAAATGTAAGATCTTTTGTAATTAAAAATTCTAGAAAGTTTTATGAGACATTCTACCCCCAAAATTTTGTTATTTTTCCTTGAAATCTATTTGAAAAAGTAAAAACATCATTTTTAAGAATCAATTTTACCTGAAAATCCACAAATTAATTTTCTTTAGCTGATATAACTCCAATACGCAAGTTAATCTTATTTAATTACACAATATGTGGGAGATGTTTAAGAGAAGCACAGTGAAGGATTACCTATTTCAAATATGTAACTG
>Ga0302271_10000676_pt1 | contig 33419 bp, 7 predicted proteins | sample III_Bog_N1_1_FD_198767 | JGI IMG/M metagenome (GOLD analysis project Ga0302271, IMG submission 198767) | Peat permafrost microbial communities from Stordalen Mire near Abisko, Sweden - III_Bog_N1_1 | ecosystem: Environmental > Terrestrial > Soil > Wetlands > Peat | place: Sweden: Abisko... | reverse complement strand
AAACAATAAATTCAAAAAAGCATAAGAGCACTTGGTTGGAGAGAAAAGTGCATAATTTTCATCTCTTTGAAATATTTTTAAAAAAAAGTAGAAACCGACTTTATTTCCAGGCTTAAAGTCCTAAGATCCCACAACCTTCCCTTCTCTTTTATTATTCTAAATTTTCTTCTTCTTATCCCTTATCAATAATATCCATAAATCCTCTTACTAATCTCAAACTCTTTATTAATTAAACATTTGAATGACTCCCTCTGTCTTGTATGTTTCATAGTAGTTGAAATACATTTCATTGTATGTTTAAATTACCTTGTTTAACAAACAATTCAAACACTATTTTCAAATAAATGCACTAAAATCGAAATAGAACATGATGTATTTCGTCTTAGTGATCCAAAATAGAATCACATAGTGGATTCCTTCATTTCCTCTGGGCCATTCCCACTCACTATCTCCATCTCAATCATCATCGCCTCTTTCTCTCTTTCACTTCATTGGTTTTTTTGTTTGCTTGAACAACCAACCCACAAAACATCTAATATGCTGCCTTCTCCCTTTGTTGTGGCATTTCCTACCATTCCGAAGATCAATTTTGAAGTGAAATAAGCCTGGGGGGATTTGCTGAAGAAATTGAAATATCTTTTTCAATTAAATCCATCTGGAAGATCAAGGTTAAATTGGCTGTATTTCTATGCATTTATGCTGAATGCTCCGATCCCTCCGAAAAGTTTATCATCCTTTTCGTTGTTAGTCTCTTTCTAGCCGATCGGACCGGAATATTCATTGTTTCTCCCAGTGAATACTTCATCCCCTCCGTTTGTGTAGTTGTCATCATCGTTTTCCTCTTAATCAGCTTGTTCGCCTGTTCGCTTGTTAAAAGCATTATTATGGCTATTATTCGATGAGGTTTGCTTTGGCTTATCCAAAAACCTTCCATCAAACAGCTACTAGTGAAGATGCGTTTATTAAGGATCAGTTCCAAAGTAAAACACATCAGAAGGATTGAAGACTTATGTTCCATAACCACGCATCTAATTCAGAGCTTGATCTACAAAATTATTTAAAATGCCATATTGTAAGAATTATGAGTAATAATAGAATAATTAGAGTTATTTTTACCTTTCTAGATTCTCCTGAATTAATCTGAAGCAGGCATTTGATTAAACCCTAATTCACTGCTACGGAAACCCATATTAAAGGGTACTTCTGATTCGAAACTATTTATGTTATCTTTAAAAAACAAAAACAATTAAGTCTTTGCCAACATTCGAACACAATAAATCTAGTTACCTATTCTGTAGCTCGCTGTTGATCTAGCATCATCATTGTCATTGTTGTTGTGATCATGGAACTCAGATCTCTCAGGAATGTACTTCTGTGGTTATCTGAATTTCAAAGTGCACTGACGGAGATCGTTTAAAGTACCATCAACTAAAACGCGATTCTCTTTCATGTGATTCAGGAGATTGTTCCAGAGATTGTCTCTAGCAAGGACCTTAGCATTACCGACGATTATCAGTCCAAACCTATTTTTTGGAAAAACATTTTAGAAAAATTAAAATAATTCCAATTTTTAATAATTTCTAAGATATTTAAATTACCTTGCTCTGGTGATGGCAACGTTGAGTCTTCTTGGATCAGTTAAGAAACCGATGCCTTGTCCTTCGTTACTTCTGACGCAGGAAATGATAATATAGTCCTTTTCTCTACCTTAAAATCCATCTACTGATGCAATCTGTAAAACAAACGAAGAATATATATCAAGTTTTTCATCCTCTCTTTTTTGAGGGAAATTAAATTCCTAATTTATTCTTTACTTCAATGTTCCTGTAAAGTGCTGTGTTGAGTCTCCCATTCTTTGCTAGATAATCTCCAATGTAGAATCGCTGTCCTTTGTAAGGCGTAATGATACCAATTTATTCTGGCTGTACTTTAGCTTTAGTTAATCTAAACACAATATCCTCGATCAAGGTAGTCTCTTATCTGTTAAGATAACTTGTCCCACTTGATGATATCTCCTCAACACCACAGGAATTTAAAAACATCAATGGCTTGTCTAGTTTTAAGAAGAAAAAGATTCATTTAATTAGATTTTTTTTTTTAAAAGTTCTTCTTCTTTACTTTTATTAGGCCATGGGAAGTCTCCTTGGAATTGCCTATCATTAAAGGTAACACCGTTTTGGAGAGTTCCTTCGTAGAATGTATTTGAAGGAAAAATCGACAAATCAGGATGCATTCTGTATTGAACTTGTAATCGTGTTGGACGGATACCCATGCTAACCATTCTCTCGAAAAGACTCTTGTTCAGTCCAGCTTTGGCAGTTTCTCGATATGTCACGACTGGCCCAAGTTAACGATGATCTCCGACAAGAATCACCTTTAAAGGAATGGTTATTAGAATATCAAGTAATATTAAGAACAAACATCTAAATAAGATGGGTTTTATAAAAATTTTGTTTTCATTTTTGTTTTACATGTTTTGCTCCTTTAAGCAATGGAAGTAAACATTCTGGTTCGATAGCTTAAGTAGCTTCATCGATTAAGACGTGCTTGAAGGTTAAGTCTCTGAGTCTTGGATCAGAAGAGGAAATGCAAGTTGAGCAAATTACCTCAGCATTTTTCTAGAAATCAAAAGGAAAGAAAATTTCAATTAAAAAATATCCATAAACTCCTCTTTTCATCCTTACAAGAATTTCCTTTTCTCCTTGTCTCTTCAAGCTGTAGTATTTATCTTCATCATCATGATCAAGTTCTCCTTGGTCTTCCATCAACTCATAAAGTTTTTACATCTCCTTGTATTCTTCAAAATCCAAACTTCTCACCTTTTAGAAAAAAATATCAATAATTACACTGGTTAGATCGAAATTCTAAGTTTATCACAAATCCTTTTAAAAAGCCCATACTTGATTGTGTAGTGTCAGGAACTCAATCTGCGATGATACCATTTCTCTGGACCTTGAGCACATCCTAACTACTTTAATTCCAGATTAATGGATACGCTCAGCAAGTTGATCTACAACGATATTTGAAGGTGCACACACAAGCACTTATCCTCTTTATCCACTTTATTAGATATTCTTGACTAAATGGTAGATAATAGCTGTACTTGTGAAGGTCTTTCCTGTTCCTGGTGGACCTTAAATCAGACATAATGGCTGCTGCAATGCTCTAAAAAAATAAAAAATAAATTCAAAACCCCTAATTAACAAACAAAATTCATACTTTTTAACAGCTTCGACTTAATAGTAATTCAATTCTGGCATATTGGGCAGTGAGTAATGCTTAGGGAGCTTAATATTCAGCATTGGCATAGTTTGCTCTTGTCCATTACTGTTATGGTGATGTCCAAGAATCTAAAAATACAAATACGAGCTGATGGATTTTTCATCTTCCCAGAATTTCTTGATGCCTTTTTTGATCCTTTTCACTGCTGTATGCTTCCATACAAACTCAATCGTGTATCCTTTCCCTGAAGGTGGTGTGTCCTTTACATTATGTGCAAGTTCCACACAGACTTCATCGTTCACACCAACTTTAGTAATTGTCCCTTTTGCTGACCATTCTTCTTTATTTTGAGATTATTTCTTGAAAGTTATCTTCAATTCTGAACCACTTAGCAAGTTAAACTCAGTGTCTTCCCCTTAAGGTAGCACAAAATATGCGATTTTTCTACTTTTTAACGAAATATCCCATCTCACGGATATGCTATTGTAATGGAGATTCTCCTTCAAGGACTTATCGTAATCTGCTTCTGCTTCTATTAAATCATAGAACGTCTGGAAATACTGTTTTCCAGTCTTGTATCTCAACAACACCGGCTTAAGCTTTTTCGCTTGTGTCTAGCATACTCCCGAAGCAAGCTTGAAGTTCGGATTCAATTTAATTTACTCTTCATATTCATAAATTTACTTCTATGATACCTTGAATCCTTTATCCATTTATTCTGCACTTGGCACTACAGCCAACCAGCCAACTAAGGTTTTCTCATCGATCAACGGATTCCACATGTCAGTTTCCCATTGCATATCATTGAATTTCTTTAAGTTTAAGCAGGGTTATCTGCAAATAATCAACCCCTAATCTTCTTAACTCTTCAAATGCACCAAACCAAGAAGATAAATGTTCTTATTCTCACAGATGTAGCATTCAATAGCTGTCTCAGCGTTAGGATTCTCTGGATGTACTTGGATTTCCTAATGTTTTTTGTTAAAAGAAATTAATTTCAAAAAAAGTAAGAGCCAATTTTGTTTTGAAAATAAAAATAACTTTAAAAAAGCCTTCTTTTGCTCTTTGATTGTATTTGCTTACCTTGTGCTTCGACTTAACAAGATGCATGATGATATGAGATACATTCTATCCGACTTGTTTTCCATTGCAAAACCACTACAAAACAAAAAGGAATATTTAATATCAAAATATTCAAGAAAATAAGGCTAAACGTATCAATCCAATATTATTTTTTGTTTTTTTTCTTTTTAGACACACCTTATTGCAATCCTTATTGAGACACTTCACAACGCTGCTTTTGTTATGGACTCCGCAGTACCTAAATCACCAAAATAAATTATCCATATTGTCCATACTCTGGTTATCGTTATTCTTTTTTTCATACTCGCAAGCATGTGGTGGTAGATTCTTCAAGTCAATGTCTAAAACTTCCTCTTCACTTTCCTTTTATTTTTAAATTTCCCCCAAAAATCAACATTGTATTAATAGCAAAACAAACAATCAGATTTTATTATGAACCTCTTCATTTTTCTTGGAGGCATCAGGAGAAGGAGGAGATGATGAATCATCACTGTCTTCACCTTCACTGCTTGATTCTAGCTTTCTTTAAAGTTTGTTTGCTTTCATTTTGTGCGCGTGTGTACGTGTGTGTGTGCTTTATGCTGCTATTTCTTTGTTTGCTTTTTTTTACTTTCTATTTTGAATAGACAATATTCGCTGGGGGTGAATATGAAAATATATTGAATTTAAGAGAAAACTAATAATTTATTTTGGAATTAATAGGCCTTCTTGCTATTAATCTAAGCAAAGGATATTTTATGAGACAATGTATATGTGTGCGAGTGAGTGTGATTAGATATCTATTTAGCTCCTGTGTTAATTAAATTTATCTGATTATTTAAGTCCTGATTTCCTTTGCTAATTAAGTTCCTTTTCTTCTTTAAGAAATAAAGTAAAATTCAATTGCTTCCATACACACTTTTCACAAGCAACTATTTCCTTAATGAATTTAATTTTCCTTTGTTTTATTGTTATTTTTTCAATAAATTCTCAAGAATACAAGAATAGCTAATTTCCATTTATTTTCTTAATTTTCTTAATTTTTAAATTCCTAATGAACTGTATTCGTTATTTTACAATTTCTAGAGTAACCACGAAGAGTATATTCATAAGGTTTCTGTTTGTTTACCTATTTTAAAAAACCCTCTTCTTGTATTTGTAAATGATTGGTGTTAATTTAGGCGAAAAGTTATGGGAATGTTATTTTTTCATTCCAAAAATCAAAAAGATAGAAGAAATACAGATAAAAATAAACTGCTATTTGATATGGATTTTGAGTATGAGGAGAATATACATGGAAAATTCGGCGGAGCTGTGATGTTGAATGAAGGATAAGGGACAATATTAGAGAATTCTAGCGAGAAAATCTTCGAAGGAGGACAAGGTGAAGTTGGATCAAGTTTTTAGATTTCTTCATCTAGTAGCAAGAGTGGAGTTATCTGTCATGGAAACCATTCAAGTAAGCCATCTAAAAGCAATGATAGCTAACAAAGCAAGCGAAAATATATTAAGAAAGTTATCCTCTAAGTTTAGAAGCTAAGCAAACATGAAAAAGATACTTTGAAATCACAGGAATTGCAAGTTCTGCCGCTTTACGAGTTCGTTTAAGATAAATTTGAATTTGTTCTCATTGGAGGTGATTATATCTACAGATTATCAAGATGTTTTGAAGTTGACCCTTAAGGCAACAGCAATGATGCAGAAAGGAATATGATGGCATATAAAGATATTTTGAATATCTAAAAAAACAAACATTTTCTAACACTCGAACTGCAGAATAAATTCGCTGGGATGATAGATTTCTCATCATTCATATCTGCTATCGATGCAACGATCATTTAATTATCAGGAAAGAGCAATCTCAACTCACTCCTGGAATTCCAGAAGATGCTCTATAAAAACCACGAAACCATTAAGTAAATCATTAGTTTCTACTCTGATCACACAATGCTTCTCAATCTTCAATCTGCAAGACTCTAATACTTTTAATCAGAAGCACAAAAGGTTCTTCTCAGAAACTACAGTGAAGATGATTATTTACTGACAGGGACAATTATGGTGAGCTTTGAAAAACAAGTGCCAAGTTTGAGAAACCTGTCATTTAACAAAGCAGTGGTTTCTTTGATTGGAAGTGATTTTGATGCTTTGTAGTAGTTTTTCCTGCGCAAAGGAATCAAATAGTTCTTTGATTTCTAGACGAGAGTGGTCATTTAATCGCATCACATAAGTGGCCTCATCAATAAGAGAAATCAGCATTTTACATCTCCATTCACATTGATAACTTACGATGATATTCACATTAATTGTAAAATCGAAATCGAAACTTTGTTCCTTGAAGTGCCTGAGGAGCTTAAATATCAAACAAAAAATCAAAATAATTCCTTTGAAGTACATGAAGGATCGTTTATTATCAGGATTATCTTAAGTCCAGAATAGATCTAAGCTGTGATGAACATCAGAAATCGAGGATTGGCTGTTTAGTAATAATCTTAAAACTCTGATTAGATTCGTAATGAAGACGATATATGTTATAATATGTAAAGCTAGTATCTCATGGAGAAATTTTATTAAGAACATCTGAACAAGATCTCAGAAGAACCGTTGTTTTCAGGGATAACTATGAATGGACAGTGTGTGAATAAAGCGGAAAATGCTGCTGAGAATGATGCAAGTCAGTAAGCAGATAATATCAAAAGATGTAATTTCAAACTTGTCTGAACGAAGCAGATAATAATCATTATAATATTAAAAGAAATTACACTTACAAGTAGTAGGTGTTAACTTTATTTCAGACAATTTTAGAACTAATTAATTAAAAAAGTAAATGCGATTCTTTGTAATAAGTATTTTTTTATAATTGCTATTTTACTTGCAAACCAAAAAAACAAAACTGATACACACGAGAACATGCAATTTTAGAATTAATTCCTTCATTTTACTGCAGGCTAATTATCATCATTGTGTCTGTCATTGCCCTTTCCGACTCTAAAAATAGTGTATGAAACCTAGAAGAAAATGGTAAAAAATTATTGTAATTTAAAACTTTGATTTATGTGTTTTTGTTTTTAAAATAAATATCAATATTTTTACCAATTATTGTGAAGAAGATATGAACAACTGTTAAGATAGCTAGTGTTATCAATGCTACATACAAGCTCTTTTCCATTTAGGTACCTATTATACTAAAGCACGTATCTTTAGAAGGAGGTCCTGAACTAACATCAGTGAAGAAATAAAACAGCTCATGCTTGCATAACCCTGAACAATTCAAATGTTATTCAAAGCTTTTGAAAAGGGTGTTGAATTCTTTATTTATTGTAATTTGATTATTATAGTAAGGACACTTATCAATTGTAATAGCTCCTTCGCTCTTAATGCCTGGATAAATAGAAGAATCCTGTAATATTTTTTACTACTCTTAATTCCATTTAGAATAGTCTGCTATCTTACAGGGACAGGAGTCTTTACACCACAAGTTTTTAAGTTAGGTGAAATAGGCATTCTCTTCTTTAAATATGTCTACTCCACACTTTTCTTTAACAAAAAGATTATTAACTTCTTTGATACCTACACCAGAAGTTGCACAAATCGCTATGGAGCCGATAATGAATAAGATATTGCAAGTCAAGAAAATAATCATGAAGAATTTCAGTTATTTGCAGAAATTAAATAGACACAGGAATCCTGTCACCAAAAGTAAGCTACCCATGATATACAAGCCTATTGAAACACCAAGTTTCACTTCTTTTTGATTCCCTGCGTTTACGTTAATTGCATTGACGATCACCCCTAAGAAAATGCAGAGGAGTCCAATTGCGATGTCACAAATTGCCCCAATTAGTTAGAACATCTTGATCATTGTACCCATTATGCCCATGTATGTCCTTGTTTGTGTAAAAATTAATTGATTATTATCTCAAAAACAAGAGAATAATTGAATATGGTACTAATACTGAAGTTTCTAATTTTTAAGATTTATTTGAAAGTCTATTGACTGAACTGAGATAAAAAGAACTAGAATTAACCCAGTAATTGGTAGAAAACTCTGGGAAAGTTCCTGTCCATTTAATCGGCTTGAATTATTTGTCTTTCGTGAATGCAATAATTATATCGACCTTTACTGTACACAATTTGATTTCAGCTGAGAAGGAATCAGATGTTAGTTGAGTCTCATTAGGGCAATAACAACATGCCTAACTAGAAACGAGGAAGTAAGGAAGCCAAGTTTTGCATACATAGACAAAAACAGATAACTTCTGTGTGACTTGAACACAAATGAAAACATCCTTACCAAGATTAATTCTACTGATCTGATACTTTCCCAAGAGAAAATAATCATATTATTACATCTTTGTTATCAAGTATTGTTATTGGTTTTTATTGTCTTAATGGGATGATTTTCAGGCTTGAAGGGAATTTTGTGAATTAGAAGTCGTTTAGAAAGGAAAATTTCTGTGATTTGATGGAAAGTTTTATTTAATTGATCCAAAAATAATAACAAAGAAGGCTACTGGAGGAAAAGCTATCTTATTTCACCCGCAAACACATGAACACTACAGCGGTTTTTCAAGATCTTTCTCAGCATGCTACCTTAAATAAACTGATAAGTTCATTCTTTAATTTTTGATATTATCTTAAGATTTAGAACAATTTATGAAATAAAAATTTGATATTATTATTGTGATAAATAAAATCAGCAAACCATTGAATATGCATTTTGATTTAAGATCAACTGAGAAATGTATATCAACTTGAGATTGTTATGGTACTTTTTCTCAAATTTGTCAATATCTTGAATGCGAAATAATCACACAAATATTCAAAATAAAACAAAACACATATTCATAAACACTGAGAATGAATGCCTGACTTATTTAAAATGTAGCAAATTTTAATTTCTCAGCTGTTATTTCTACTACTGCAGATTGTTTCATTTGTATTATTTACAATACTCATTATTTCCTCTCCTTGATCTTTAGGCGAGGAATGATGAACAAATGAAATGTATCCATTCCAGAATACAGAGAATATATTAACTGCAATCGATTACATGTGTATCTGCACAAACCGAAAGTTGAAATATTAGAACCATGGCCATACACAAACATCACTCAAAACTAATTACTTAAAATCCTCCTTGATCTTAGGCATTTTTTAGATAGGAGAATTTCCATTAAGTAGAGTCATAATAATTAAAAAACTTGGATAAAGAGTTGAACAGCAGACAAACTAATCTAAAGCTATTTTCTTGAAGAACTAAAACTTAGATTTTACATCTGTAATTGGTGATAATTTAGGGAGAACCCGCACATACCAGAAATATTGAAATGGACCAAGAAAACCAATGCCAAATAAGAAAACATGAGCTATGCGCGTTATGTTGATGGGTGTTTTTTCTAAGGTTGGATTGTTAGCATTGTCTTTTCCTTCAATGTATCTTTCAATATGCTATGTGAGGTAATCACCAAAGCTTGTGATTAAGCCAGTTGAAATCATAATAGACTTGAATTAGTTCTGTTCAGTGTAGTTATTGTAGCGATAAAGTAGGCTCATAAGAGGCTTCAAAGCGAACATTTTTGTGTTTTTATATGAAAGGAGAGAAAGAATTAGGGAGATCTCTTAAGTATTTTCCTGATTTGTAATTAATAAAAGATTTAGATTTGTTATTCTTTTTGTAAGTATTTTATGTTTTTGTGTTGAGAATTGAGAGGAGAGGTAAACTTTTATTTTTAAAATTCACATTTATGATTACAGGTTTAGTACCCCCTAAAACAAAGGTTATTCTAGTCAATTTAAGGAAAAAAAAATCCTAAAGAATCACATGAAACAATCTAATTAAAGAATAATAAGCTCAGCAATTGAAATCACATTATTTTCACAAATTTAATCCTATTTTTTCTTTCTAAGATTCATAATTTTTTATCATTAATACCATTTGGATTTGCGATTTTGATTAAATTTGCAGTTATTAAGTTTTTAATTAGTTTTTAGCCACTTCTTTTTAAATATTTAGGATGAATTAGTATTTAATTTACTATTAATATTTGGACATATTTGGGTTTTATTAAAAAATTACCCTTTCTTAATTCAGAAATACAGAAATATTTCTAATTATCCAAAACTAACATTCTTTCATTGTTTTTTGAATATTTGACATTATCACAAGGAAACAAGAATCCGACATAGATAAATGAAATATTTGTCTGGTCTGTAAAAACTAAATCCACAAATTTTGATACTGTCTATTTTTTATTGTATTTTGAGTTAGATGTGTTAATTATTCTTCCAAATTCTTTTGCTTTAAAAATGATTATTTTTCTCAAAATATTAAGTAATCGTTTTGTTACATGAGATCGGTATTTCAATACTTAAGATATTAAGCTAATTTAATTGACAGATCTACTAATTAAATCTAAAATTGCACTGCTTATTTTCAAATAAGCTAAATTACTAAATCCATTGAAAATTGACTAAAATACTCTGCAACCTTCTGTATTTCATTAGATCAAGTAGGTATTGGTTGATTCATAGATAATTTTAATTATCTGGGTAGAGAGAGTGGGATCATCTATTTGTGTCATTTTGCTGGATGATAACAATTATTCCTTGGAGAAACATAATTAACAGGATATTTCAAAGAGTTAGTAACTATTAATAGTTGAGGAATTTGAACAAATCATTTGATAAAACAATCAACTTTCACAATCATTTCCAGTGAACAAACCTATGATGCATGAAGAACTTGATGAGTATTCAAAGCAAAGTGGCATTGTTTTTTCCTAAAAAATCAGTAATTCTTTCCACTCTAACTTAGAAAGCACTCTGAACAATGATCAATATATCAATTCCAATAACTTCCTGCCAAGTCTCCGATTCGGTGATTCTCGCAGGAGATAGTTATTTGAAACCAATAACACCTCGAAAATTGCTTAAAAAAATGATTTCCCATTTGAAACAATACATCAGCCTTCGTTCGGCTCACTCAAACCTGATAATTCTAAAGATTCCTAAAAATTCACTCCAAGACTCAATTCTCTTCCACAAATATCATCAAATAGCCTCAAATAAGGCATGTTAAATTAACAATTTTAAAGAGAAATAGTTCCATAATCTAATCCTGATACTAACCCTTAGCCTTACCAAACCGCACCTCTAAAAACCCCTATCAATAATGAGCTTCCCTCCAAACGAAATATCTCCAAAACCACTGATATATTTTCTAAAGTCTCGCTGAAAATCAGCTTGATGGCAAGAAAATTCACTTAAAAGTTAAAGCTAAAAGTGCGATCTCAATTGTTTCTGAAACTAACTGAACAGTAGTTCAATTAGATAGACGATATCTCTTGTTTCTTCCAATACTACCATGAGAATAATGTAGGTTATTTTTTTAGAGAAGAAGTTAAGAAATATCAATATTTTTTGAGTTAAGTTGCTTTTTTCGAATCATTTTAAAATAAAATAATGTTCTGACGACTACAGCGATCCTACTTCATTTTCTTCCACATCATAATTTCGACTATCAGAAGTACAACAAATCCTTTATTTTTATCTTTAAAATTCCTTCATTTAATATCTTTTCTTATTCAAAAGGGTTATTTTCATAATTAATGTAATCAGAGTCATTCATCATCTAGCCAGTATGATTCTTTCTATTTGATAATCTTCTCTGGACTCTTATTGTTTATTTTTTCCATTAGAATTCAATTCTCAAAATTTTATGGGAAATCTTCAGTTTCCTATTCATAATATGCTTGATATTGATCGTCCCTGTATAATTCTCGTTAGGGATACCTATCTTTAGCTTTGAATAGCGTATTATCCTTGCAGCAACAATATTTTAACTCATCAGCATTCTCATTTAACTCAACTAAGTAAATATAAATTTCAAAACGATAAATAGCAACTTCTTTGTTGGTTTCATCCCCTAGGGCATATACAAAAGAGGATTATTCATCAAGAAGAGAGCACTTATTTTCAAAACTTATCTCACTTCAAGTAATTTTTGGTAAGAAAAACCTTTAATTCACGCAGAAATAATAATTATTTTTTTTTATCTTCTCCCTAGGGTGGATCTAATTATCCTTGGAACTTTCTTGATTTCTCTTCTGGACAATGATAACCAATTCATTTAGCTTTCCATTATCCTGAAGCTAACTTATGTCATGGATACTTATGACAGCATTTATAATATTCTTGAGATTAAATAAAAAAACAAAAATACAGCTGTTTTTCTGAAAGTTGTGTTTTAGATCTTATTAATAGCTCACTTAGCTGGATGCTTCTTTATTAAACTAGCAATGACTAGCTAAGATGAGAAGAATTGGATATATTCACAGGATATTCAATATGATGATTACTTTAATATTTATATATCGGCAATCTACTGGTCTACAATTACCATGATCACAGTTGGATATGGAGATATCACACCCAAAAATCCATGTAATTTTTTCTTAAAACTAAGGAAATTATGAAATTACAAGTTTAGATCATAAAGCGCATCATTTCTAGAGCTCTTATTCTTTGTTTTTCATTGTTGAATTCACACAGCGGAGAAGATCTATGTGATTTTTGTGAGTCTCATTTCATGTGGGATCTTCGGGTATTCTCTTAATGTCATAGGTAGATAACTAACGTATTGAAATATTTGGAGAAAAAAATACCTACAAACCTACAAATATCTTTATCTTTATTTATTCTTTTAGGCTAGATCGTCCATGAGCGTGAGGAAAGTCGTTTACATTTTTAGAATATCATCAGTGAGATAAGCTAATTTATGAAGAAACGGTAAGTGAACAGAGACATGCGGGAGGTTATCTTCAAAGCAATTCATTTCTAATACAAAGAAGAGCTGTCTAAAAGTGAGGACATCTCCCGTCTGATGAATTCTCTGCCCGATCATCTCAAAGCGAATTTCTAAGTGGAATTATATAATAAAATGATCACAGCATAGAAATTTTTCTCTGAGACATTTTCAAAGGAATTTATCTTAAAACTCTGCTCGCTGGTCTAAGAAAAGAGAATCGGACCTGATATTGATGTCATGAATATGATTGACAAAGCCAGTACCAGTGATAGCTCTATGAAAGCATCATCTTCTAACAATATGAAACTGTATTTCGTTTTAGAAGGAAAATTAGCTTATTCTACAAGTGATCGAAAGAAACGCAATATCAAAGTTATCTAAGTAATCAGATAAATTTTTTAGATAAATTGATTTGATCTTAAAGGGAAGCACAGAATATTGGTGATGCTGTGGAGGGATGAATTTGTTTAGTTATTTCTAGGGGGTTAAATAATATTTTTGTTTGTTTTTGTTGTGGCGTAGAAAAATGAATGCATTGGACTAGAAGAGTTCCTAACAGATTAAGAACCAGAACTACCATTGAAGATCAAAACTATGTCTGTTGTGATGCTTGCTTTTATAGAAAAAAAAGATTTTCTTGAATTACTTGAGAATTTTCCAGCAGAAAAAGTAAGGAAAATATAAAAATAAAAATTTAATTATTTTTACTTCCTTTTTATTTTTGTTCCTAGGAAAACTACTTTATGAAGAAGGATCGTGTGTAATTCGCAAGGGAACTCGAATTATGCCAAAAATAATGTGCAGCTTGTAATTCCATTCACCATCGATTCTAATCTTGTGATCGATTGCATCTTTTACCGAATCGTGATAAACTACTTTTCTCTGTAAATGCATCCAAAACTCAAGATCGATCGAAAGCGTGTTTTAGAAAAGATAGCAAGAGTCAGTCTCCGTTTTATTATTATGTCATGGCTGAGGAAGATGAAGATATTGTAGATTAAGATGGTAGTTTTTATAAAGCGAAAACTCAATTCATAGAGCAATACTCCAGAGATCACACAGCTATTGAATAACTTGAAGTGGCCAATCAAGATCTAATAAGTTCAAATAACGGAGATACCTCAAATACTCATAGCTAATAGTTGAGAATGCTTAGAGCGAAGTAGCAAAAGAAATAGAATACCTCAGAATTAATGGTTTTATCCCCATTAACTGGGCGACTCTCCATGCAAAAACAAAAATCTAAGGATGTATTTAATAAACCTTTCATTTTCTAAACTTCAAAGGATCTCACTGAGGAACACAGTAGTGAAATTGGTTCTTCATAATAGAATAAATATTAACCTACTCCTTCTTCTTCTGTTTAGCAATAACCCCACCTTAACCCTTAAAACACCCTGCTTAAACCATATCTACAACCTAGTTTAAGTCCTTATTCTTCCAGTCACAGAAATTACTTAAATACCAGTAACAATGGGAATATAAATAACAGTAATTCGATGTTAATAGATGATACTCCTAATTATGAGAACGCAAATGGTGGATCAATTGTAAATCTCATAACTGAATTAACACATCAATAGCCATTACTAACAAGAGATTACAGCCAAGCAGCACGTAATGAGTTGTATCTCAATAAAAATGAAGATGATAATTAAGATTTAGATAGGAAACAAGAAGATGTAGAAGATACATCGATTTTGAATTTTAATAATAATAATCACAATTTTATGGCAAATAATACTACCAATATTAACATGAATAACAGCAGTATTGGATAAAAATAATAGATGAAATAGCATACAACTTCTCCGTTTGTTACAACTGAAGATTAGAGAATCACAAAGTCTTCTTTTTCATAATAATAATAGCATTATTCAATTGGTGCACTTAAGCAGAGTCAATCGAAAGATTTTTATCTTATCGATGAGCGCAAGGAAGAAGATAGGAAAGGTAGTTTTCAGAGCCCATTCAGCATTTTATAAAGTAAAAATAATCCTAGCACAAGCTCGATGGTAAGGTAGTTGAAGTATCAAAGTGCAGCATACAAACAAACAGTTAATAATACAAATAATATTCTTGAAACACCTCCATAAAAGCGAGTAGGCATAAGTGAAAATGAATTAAATGGTTTTGCAAGTTTTGTTAGAAATAACAGTGCTAATATTCACAATATTGATGAGGAATATGGTAAATCTAAGACTTTTTAAGTATGTTAGTTGCAAATGGTGTTGCTTATGGAGTCTAAAATAGCTGAAATTGATGCGAAAAAAGATTATTAAATATTTTTTCCAAATTACAATTCTGAACTTGTGATTTTTAAGATGCAAAGGGCTAAGACGCGAACGAATAATATACATAGAAATACACACAGAACAACAAGAAAAACAAAAAAGTTGATTTCATCATAGACAATGATTAATAAATGAAAAAGAAGAAAGAAGGAAAGAGACAAAGAGAGTGAATTCAAGAATGCCATTTGTCATTCAGTCCTCTCGATGTTGTTAAGCTTGTATGCATCATTGTATTTTCATGTAATTGAGAGTAATCATAATTATTAAATAAACTATTGTGAGCTTATTTTCTCCCTTTTTAGTTACTTTCAATTTCTCAAAAAAATATACTTTTTACTTTAAGAAAGAAATGATAGCCAGCTACTGATGGAAATTAAGATTATTAATCAATCATAATTCAAATTCCTATTTGGTTGTGTTGTCTCCCTTGGAATTCCTTTGTGATTTTACTATTCAGCCATCCTCCATGTATGAAGCACACACATAGTGAAACTTTTCATTACAGAAATTAAAAATAATAATTTTTCATATGTACTTATTTTCAGAAAAGATTCAAATGCAGTTCAGAAATATCAAAAGAATCGTTTTGATGGGGATATAGATTAATCCCCTGACAATCATTATTCTTCACAAGAATTTCGATTAATTTACACAGAGGAGAACTTCAGAAGGAAAAAACTTTGTTTGATTAATACTCCTCATTCTATGGGAAAAATATCGATTTAATTCACATATTTCTGATTCTCCCATTTGAGATTTCTGATGGTTTGATGAAGAAAAGAAGTGTTTTTTGATGAACATTCAAAAAATATTTAATAATTTTCATAAACACAAATACAATTTTTTTCTCAATGTATTTCTTTAAACCCTTTCATTTGAATTGATATCCCAATGGATTTCAAAAGTAGTATCCATTGGATAGATCTTCTCATTAACGCAAACTTTCAGTTTATACATAAAGAGTGTATTTTATGTAAAAACTCAAAAAATATTTTTATAATTTTCATGGATAACATTTTTAGTGAGAAATATCTATCTAATGTTGTTACCTAAGTGTGGTATATAAATAACATTGATCTTCCTCCCCGATTTCTGACAACCAACCATATCTTTATGGATAATTTCCAAAATCTTGCATTTTTAGTGGGGACTCCTAACATAAATTAATCAAGTAATCAAAATAAAAAAAACTACAAAACAAAAAAAAAAGAATCGCAACCAGACAAACGCTGCCTGAAATTAGTAGTCTGCTTGGGGATATACTGAAGGCAAAGTTATTAACGAAAGAGATGGCACATGGGGGGAGAAGGGGATCTGGTTAATCAAGAGGTTATCACAAAAAAGTAATTTGTAGTTAAACTTACATCATATCATACATTTTGAGGAAGGCCGAAATAAAAATAGAAAAATAATGAGAGAAAAACAGCATCTCTACATAGAAGAAGAGCACTTTGAAAAGGAGGAACTTCAGTAGTTTTAGCTACAAGGATCGAGCTCTTAGAACATGAATTACTCGAATTAATCTAACCTCGATTACCTGCAAGTTGAAGCCTCTTCAAACGAAAGCAAATTATTTCAGAATATTCGACAAAATTACAACACACATAGACGATAGATCCTTGATAACACGAGCATAATTTCCTAAAACCTGTAGAAAGATGAAGCGTATTTAGAAGGGACTCCTTCAAACTTAAACACTTCTTAAGTGGTTCCCAATGGAGTAACATATTCTCCTCAGATAATTTCATTAAGATAAGAATCTTCTTCTCCTGACTCTAGATCCAAATCTAATGTGTTTGTCCCTGTCAATAACAACAACAATACTTTTCTTAGGTCACCAAAACGAGTAGGATTAGGTTCTATGGCACATTAATAGCATTTATCTCATACTGATCTGAAATCTAAAATGACTGCAATAACAGCAATTAGTTCTTTACGAGCAAGTTTATTAGCGAAGAGATTTGCTTAGAAACTCAAACTCAAAGCTAGATCGTAGCTGTTTATGAAATTGACTGATAGGTAATTCAAACTCATTGGAGACCTATCATGTTATGTACAATACTACCATAAATAATTTGTAAGAAAAAGAAGAAGGAAATAATATTATTCTTTGTCTTTTTTGTAAATCCTTCGTTTTAAGACAATTACTACTCAATTAATTATTCCCCCACACTTAGAATCAGTATTATATTTTCTTTTGTTTTTTTATTGATTTATCATCATAACAGCACTCCAACATCACATTCCTTCATTTCTGCTTCTCTTCTGCTCGAAGTAATTAACTTTCTTACAGACTAATATTTTTGCTTTTTGAACATATTCTTTTTTTTCCAGACACGCTGAGTTTCTGTATCAAATCTGAAAGTTTTCTCCTTCAACCAGTAACTTTTTTTAGAATTAAAATATGAAAATCTCAACAACACAACAATGATAATTTTGAAGATAATCATTTCTTTGAAATTAGAATTCATTGTTTCATATTCTTTGGAATGTCATTAGCTTTCTGTTCATGGTTGCGTTGCTGATAATTATACCCGTTAATTTCTGCTTTGGAGAACCTATTTTCAGCTGGAATAATGAACTTATTGATTTCGCTGCTATCTTCTAACTTATCTACATAACCATTAAGCTAAATTAAGTAAATATTTTTGAATCAGACAATAGCGCTTTTATTATTCATAATAAGGTTTGATTTTTTCAAGGGAATCTACAAACGAGGTGCACTTATCAAGAAACGAACGTTGATCATCAAAAACTACATATCTAAATCTCAATTCTGGTAATATTAAGTGCAAAATTATTCAGAAATTATTTCGAAAATAATTATTTTTTTGTGTCCAAAAGGATAGACATTTTGATTTTATTCACGTTCACAGCATCTTTAGATTTCTAAAGTTCGCAATTTCTTTAGTTATCAATTATCCTGAAACTTGGAAATGTTATGGAGATGTATGATAACATTCTAAATACACTTGAGATCAAGTAGAAAAATAAACATATTGGTGTGCTTCTAAAAGTTGCATTTTAAATTCTATTAATCGCACATTTAGCTGGATGTTTTTTCATTAAACTTGCACAAACTAACAAAGAATCCAAAAATTGGGTTAATTCTGTTGGGATTGATGAAGATAACCAAGTGGATGTTTATATTTCTGCCATATACTGGTCAGTAATTACAATGATCACTGTTGGTTATGGTGATATTACACCAAAAAATAAATGTAATTCTTTCAATTTGATTTCTGATTTTTTTAAAAATAATTTTATGGTATTTGCTATTACGCAGAGGAGAAGATTTATGTGATATTTGTGAGTATAATCTCATGCGGGATATTCGGATATTCACTGAATGTCATAGGTAAAAAACAGAAAATAACAACTGAAAAACTAAAAAATTGTTTAATAATTGTTTAACTTATCCATGAATCTCTCTGTTAAGGCTAGATATTTCGCTAATAAGAGGAGAGTAAGATGAGATTTCAGAATCGGATTAACGATATCAGCTCATTCATGAAGAAACGATAAGTGAACAGAGATATGCGAGAAGCTATTTTTAAATATCTCCATCATCTCCATAAAGAGGAACTTCATCAAAGTGATTAGTTTGCGTTGATGAAAGAATCTCTCCCAGGGAACCTTAAAGCAAACTTCCTAGTTGAACTCTATTCTAAAATTATTAAACATCAGCCATTTTTTGCAGATAATTTTCCTGATGAGTTCATCTTGAAAATGTGTCAAATTATCAAAGAAAAGAGAGTCTAACCAGAAACTAATCTTACTGATTTCGATAGAAACAAAGAGTTTTAGATGCAATTTTCTTAGAGATTGTATTTTATTATAGATGGGAAAGTCATCTAGAGAACAACTGTATAAAAAAAAACAATTGTGAAAATATTTGAGGTATTTACAAAAAATATTACATAATATTTTCTCGTGTTTGCTAATATTTTTTTTCATCAAAAAAGAGAGGAGAGTGCATAGGATTAGAAGAATTCTTAACTGGGTAGTTAACTAACTTAAACCCTATGATATTAACCTAGTCTATCGTTATGCTAGCTTACATTGACAAATCTGATTTCATGAATCTTCTTGATTCCTGTCCATTAGAAAAAGTAATCCAATTAATCAAGTTATTCACTGAAAATTAATTATTTTTTGTTATTCTTTTCGAAATCAGGAGAAGTATTTCATGATTAAAGATCAAGTCCAATTCGGTTAGGAAATATCCCTTCTAAAGCAGAATTGCATAGCATGTCTTAGCGATTAACATTTCATCGTTCAATGTGAGCGCTTGCACTTAACTCCAAATAAAGAAAAAATATGTTTTTCTGCTAATATCTCGAGAAATTAAGAACGGGTAAGCCATTTTTAAAGATCAATGCAAAGAAACAATTCGCCTTTTCATTTCCTACCTCCAAACGAAGAAAATATTGAGAACGAATAAATCAGTTAAGATAATTTACCTGAAGATTAATTAGAGATGTCAGCATGCTCACAATAGTAGTAGAATTAAGTAAAACCAAAATAATAATAGCCATAACTCTTAGATCTCAATAACAAAAACAACTTAACACCTATGTTTGTTTCTCCTGAAGGCTAAAAAGCAAGTTGTTATTCAGAATCCTCATCTACTTCATCACCTTCTTCTGCTATACCAAAAAAACGCTTAAGTGCAAAAGCAGCTAAAGACAAGTTTATCCGATAGAGCAAAGGTACTGTTTCGGCTATTGAATTCTAGAATGACCATCAAACAACTACTACGAACATGCTACCTAAAAATAAATGCAAAGATTCCCTTGTGAAAAGCTTTGCTGAGACACTTGCAATGTATGAAAATACTGTAAGGCAAAATATTTTACAGCGCTCACAATCAGATAATCCAAATTTGATAGAGTGCTAATTCTAAGGGATTGTAAATTCCCGTCTCAACAGTAATACCAATAATAAGTATTTTCTGCCTGTAGATGTCTCCAGAAGACACTCTTTCTTTGGTGTCCACAACAGCAACTTCAACATATTAGAATATAATCAAAGAAATCAATTGGAATTACTCCCTGTATCGGAATCCATTCCTAAGTTTAACAGTAATGAGAATGATAATCATAATCTTGTGAAAGACTGTCTATCTAATGTGGAGACTATCCCGCTGAATATCAATAACACCAATGCAGAGAATAACCAAGGGGATCTATCTATTTCATATTTTTCTACAGATTTAAACCACAATCTGCCACCTACAGAGAGATAATTCAACTTGGCTGCATAAAATAATGCCTATTTTAACAAAGATACCGAAGAAAATACCTTAATTTCACAGTAAACCTTACGAAAAGAAGAAGAAACAGATATTACTCTTAGCTGCACATAACTTGTCTCCAAGAGAAATCTTCCGGTAGTGAACCTTAAGAAACCTCCATAATTATCGCAGTAACAATCTAGATTCGACCATTATTAATCAATTGACGATTTCTAATAGAAAGTAATTCCAGCTAAGAACTAGAACTAAAATCTCAAAAAAAGGCAATACCTCAATAAATCATCCCTAATAGAAGGGTTAGCGGGAGATGATGGAGCTACAATAATTACAAATACCTTCACTGAACCTAGGAATGTTGTTTCCAGCAATATCAGCATGTTTAAAAACTCAAATATTTTTAATTCACAAACACCAATGTAATACAAGTAGCCTATTGCAGTATTAGATCTCTTGGATGCCAAGATCTAGCATGGTTAGGATAAAAATAGCTACTGCAATGAGGCCAGTGAGGGAGATAATGAATTGTAATAAACTTAAATATAATTATTTTAACTGGGGATCGCTGTTTTTATGGATTCCAAAGTCATGGAAATAGACTCAATGAAGGATTATGAGATATTCTTCCCAAATTATAATTCTTAATTGCTTCTCCCTAGATTGATGCTTCAGCATTCGATTCTTAAGTCACCTAATAGATCAACTAAAATGAGCAGGTTTAAAATACATTCCTCTACAACAGTTCAAAAGAAAAAATGAGATTGATTACGATTAAAGAAATCTAATTGGTTCTTTGAGATTTGAAATGAAAGGAGAGTAAGGAAAAACAGAAAAACTTCTAAAAGTTTTTTACATGTTTTTTTTCTTGTAACATGAAATTTGAAAAGAAGAATAATTGATTTGTTAGTGTAGTTTAGACACCAAAACCATTTTAAACAAAATTTTACTGAAAACCATTTAAATATTACAAAATTTTCTTTAATCTTGTTTTCGAGATTTGGTAATTCCTCTCTCTTTTTATTTCGAGAGATTCCGAAATGTTAACCGATATCCTCAACATTTTAAAGTGTAATAAAATCATTTGCAACAATTTTATGATTTTGATATGATTATGAAAGTGATATTTGATCTATACTTGCTGTGTAAGGAAGCATAACTAATGCTATTGGTTTATATTTAAACTATTTTGGTCAAATTTTTCATTTTCATAAGAATGTCTACTATGTTTTGTTTCTTCAACAACCAGATTTATTATTTTAGCACCTATTGCTGTATTTTTATTCTTGCAAAATCGTTATTATAATTATTATTTTGATTAGTTTAAGTAAATCTTACTCTCTTTTATTGATTTTTTTCTTTGTTTCAAGAGGAAATTACTTTTATTTTATCAACTATTTTAATATGCAAATTATCTTTTTTTTAGTTATGTATTCTATCAGTTGGATGCTTCTTTTTGTTATTTACCTCCTTTTCTAAAATTTACTTTGGTATTTTTTCTTATTGCATTTGTCTTCTTAAAAAACGAGTTTCTGAACCAAGATCTGCATCATAAAGATCATTAATTTTTTTACATTTTTTTAAGAGCAAGTTTGAAATCATTTTCTTCAAGATACTAAAAATGTCTTTTATTCAAATTTTTGTTTCTTGAACACAAACAATAAGAAAGAAACAGGAGAGAAGAGTTTAACTGCTTAAGCAATTTGATATGTTTAAATAACAACTCACAGAAAATTTGAAACAAATACTAAATCATTTAAGATATCTTAAGAACTCTAAATTTTTTATAAAAAGCTTGTATAAATGTTATGTTATTTTTGTTTGGTAGTTACTACAAAGTTGGAGTTCTAAACTTGATAGGTTGAGCAAGTTAGAGAGGGGATAGAAAAGAGATTATTCTCCAATATTGGTAATTTAGTTGTTTTCTAAATTGAGAGAGAGCTTTTATAGATTGAGGAGATTCGCTAAAGAGAAAAACAATAATTAAGCTCCAACATCTTCAATATTGTTTTTATTTAGCTTTAGAGTTAGGCTTGATAGATTGAAGAGATTTGCTAAGGGAAATAACAAAGATAACGCTCCAATATCTCCAATTTAATTTCCATTTAATTCTAGGTCTAAGATTGATAGATTGAAGAGATTCGCTAAGGGAGATAACAGAAATTATGCGCCTAAATCTCCAATTTAATTTCCATTTAGTTCTAGGTCAAGGCTTTATAGATTGAGGAGATTTCTTAAGGGAGATAACAGAGAGTACGCTCCTTTTTCTCCTAAACAGTTGTAATTTAAATCTAGAGTTAAGCTTGATAGATTGAGGAGATTTGCTAATGGAGATAACAGAGGTTAAGCTCCTAGATCTCCAATAAAATTGAAATTAAGATTTAGGAATAGGATTGATAGATCGAGGAAATTTGCTAAGGGAGATAGCAGAGATTAAGCTCCTAAAAATCCAATTTAGTTGTAATTTAGATCCAGTGCTAGGCTTGATACATTGGGGAGATGCGCTAATGGAGATAGCAGAGATTCAGCACCAATATCTCCAATTTTGTTTTTATTTAGATTCAGGGTTAGATTTGATAGATTGAGGAGATTCGTTAAGGGAGATAATAGAGATATCGCTCCTTTTTCTTCAATTGTGTTGATATTTAGATTTAGTATTAGGGTTGATAGATTGAGGAGATTCGATAAGGGAAATAACAAAGATTCTGCACCTTTGTCTCCAATTGAGTTTCCATTTAGTTTTAGGAAGAGGCTTGATAGATTGAGGAGATTTGCTAAGGGAGATAACAAAGATTACGCTCCTATGTATCCAATTTAGTTGTAATTTAGTTCTAGTGCTAGGCTTTATAGATTGAGTAGATTCGTTAAAGGAAATAACAGAAATTAGGCTCCAAAATCTCCAATTTAGTTGTAATTTAGATCTAGTGCTAGACTTGATAGATTAAGGAGATTCGCTACAGGATATAACAGAGATTATACTCCTTTATCTCCAATTTTGTTCATACTTAGCTTAAGGGTTAGGCTTATTAAACTGAGGAGATCCTCTACAGGAGATAGCATAGATTACGCTCCTTCTTCTTCAATTTAGTTTTAATCTAGATTTAGATTTAGACTTGACAGATTGAGGAGATTTGCTAAGGGAGATAATAAAGATTGCGCTCCTCTTTTTCTAATTTAGTTGCAATTTAGATTGATGGTTAGGTTTGATAGATTGAGGATATTTGCTAAGGGAGATAACAGAGATTCCGCAATAGTATCCTCAATCCCTTTCTAATTTAGATTGAGGGAAAGGGTGAAGCAGTTCATAGTTTAATAGTTGAAATCAGAATAATCTGTCTACTGGATTGCCATCAAGGCTCGAAACTCCTCTATGGACTGAACGCTAAAGCTGCATTTTTTGGTTTCACTTGCAATTTTATCAGATGTGGAACTCATTTTCTCAATTATTTGTTGGGTTTGATTGTCAGATTGCTATCAATGAATTGTTTTTGTTTTTAAGAAGATTTACTAATCTTGGGGGTATTGATTTCAAAATTATTCAGTTTTCAAGCAGAAAGCAGAAACATGCTAAAGATTCTTTAAGAAAATAAAATTAGCAGATTTGTTTCTTGCTTCATTAATAAGCCTTTTTCTTTCTATCTCCCCCCTTCTACAAATGAAATCAAGCGCTTATTATTTTTTATTTAGATTTACAAAAATAATAATCTATTGCTTTTTCTTTATTTCTGAAAGAGTGTGAGATTGCTGCTATGATTTAATCAATAGAAACTGTTCTAAATTAATTAAATAAATAAAAAAATACTTTCGTTTTGTAAAACCAGGTTTTTTATTTTAGCACCTATTGTTGTAATTTTTTCACTTACAATATCATTATCGTAACTGTTATTTGATCAATTTAAGTTCCATTTACTCTCTTTTATTGATTTTTTTTCTTTGGTTCAAGAGACAACTGCTCTTTTTTTTATCTACTATTTTAATATGCAAATTATCTTTTTGTAGTTACATAGTTTATCATTTGGATATTTCTTTTTTAAACTTCCTTTAGCTATTGCTCTCCCTCCTTTTCTTGTGTTATTATAATTTGACATTTTTTCTTTTTGTTTTTTGTTTTCTTAAAAAACCAGTTTCTGAGCAATGATCTGCATCATAAAGATCATTAAATCTTTTTAAATGCAAGTTTGAAATCCTTTTCTTTGTGATGTTAATTAAGTATGTTTTTTTTCTTCAATTATTTGTTTCTTGAACACAAACAATAAAAAAAATAGGAAATAAGAGTCTGACTATTAATCAATTTGATAAGTTTAATAAATAGCAAATAACAGAACATTTGCAGAAAAACTTATTCATTCATAAAATCTTAAAAACTCTTCATTTTTTATAAAAAGCTTGTATAAGTGTTTAGTTCTTTTAGTTTAGAGGTTACGATAAAGATGGAGGTCTAAACTTGAAAGACTGAGCAAGCTAAAGAGAGGATAGAAAAGAGAATATGCTCCAATGTCCCCAATTTAGTTGTCATCTAATTTGAGAGATAGCTTTGATAGATTTAGGAGATTCGCTAAGGGAGATAACAGAGATTACGCACCTGTATCTCCAATTTAGTTTTTATTTAGATTTAGGGCTAGACTTTATAGATTGAGGAGATTTGCTAATGGAGATAAGAGAGATTATGCTCCTATTTCTCCAATTTAATTGGATTATAAATTTAGTGCTAGATTTTATAGATTAAGGAGATTGGCTAAGGGAGATAATAGAGATTACGGCCCAATATCTCCAATTTAGTTGGATTTTAGTCCTAGATCTAGGCTTGATAGATTGAGGAGATTCACCAAGGGAGATAACAGAGACTCAACACCTAGATCTCCAATTTAGTTTGAATCTAGATTTAGGACTAGGCTAGATAGATTGACTAGATTCGCTAATGGAAATAACAGGGATTACGCTCCTTTTTCTCCAATTTAGTTGGTATTTAGATCTAATGCAAGGCTTTACAGATTTATGAGATTCGTTAAGGGAGATAACAGAGATTACCCTCCTTTATCTCCAATTATGTTGAAACTTAGATTTAGGATTAAGCTTGATATATTAAGGAGGATCGCTAATGGAGATAACAGAGATTACGCTCCAATATCACCAAAACAGTTGTAATTTAGATCTAGTTCTAGGCTTGATAATTTGAGGAGATTCGCTAAGGGAGATAACAAAAATTATACTCCTTTCCCTACAATTTTGTTTCTATTTAGATTTAAAGAAAAATTTGATAAATTGAGGAGATTCACTAAGGGAGATAACAAAGATTATGCTCCTTTTTCTCCAATTATGTTGTAACTTAGATTTAGGAATAGGCTTGATAGATTGAGGAGATTCACTAAGGGTGATAACAGAGATTCAGCACCAATATCTCCAATTTAGTTTCCATTTAGTTCGATGTCTAGACTTGATATATTAAGGAGATTAGCTAATGGAGATAACAGAGATTATGCTCCAATATATCCAATTTAGTTTTTATTTAGACTTAGTACTAGGCTTGATAGATTGATTAGATTTTCTAAGGGAGATAGCAGAGATTAGGCTCCTTTATCACCAAAACCGTTGTAATTTAAATCTAGGTTCATGCTTTATAGATTGAGGAGATTCTTTAAGGGAGATAACAGAGATTCAGCACCAATATCTCCAATTTAGTTTCCTTTTAGTTTTAGAACTAGGCTTGATAAATTGAGGAGATTTGCTAAGGGAGATAGCAGAGATTACGCTCCTTTTTCTCCAAAACAGTTATTATTTAGATCTAGTGTTAGGCTTGATAGGTTGAGGAGATTCGCTAAGGGAGATAACAGAGATTCTGCTCCTTTTTTTCCAATTTAGTTTCCTTTTAGTTTGAGGTCTAGGCTTGATAGATTGGGGAGATTTCTTATTGGATTTAAGAGAGATTCATCCTTAGTATCCTCAATCTATTTCTTATTTAGATCGAGGGAAAGACTGACGCAGTTCATAGCTTTCTAGATGAAATCAAAATATTCTGTCTACTAGATTGCTATCAAGGCTCTAAACTCTTCAATGGACTGAACGCTAAAGCTGCAGTTTTTGGTTTCACTTCCATTTTTATCAAAGGGTGCACTCATTTTCAGAATTATTTGTTGGATTTGATTGTTAGATTGTTACCAATGAATTGTCTTTAGTTTTTAAAAAGATTTAATAATCTAGGGGGTATTGATTTCAAAAATATTCAGTTTTCCACCAGTAGCATGCCAAAGATTCTTTAAGAAATTAAAATAAGCAGATTTGTTTCTTGCTTCATTAATAAGCCTATTTCTCTCTCTCCCTCTCCCTTTCCTTAAAGAAAATCAAATGTGAATTATTTTTATTTGGATTTGCAAAACTAATAAACTATTCCTTGTTCTTTGTTTCTGAAAGAGTGTGGGATTGCTACTATTCTTTAATCAATAGAAACTGTTCCAAATTAAATAAATTTCAATTAAAAAAACTTTTGTTTATTGAAAGAATTACCTTGAACAAAAGGTAAAACACTGACTAAAGCCATATCATGAACGAAGTCCCTGCCAAAGAGGCAGTGAGCGGAGAATATTTATCTTATTTTTTTTAGCTGCTTGATTCTCGTTTGCTTTCTACTTGAGCTCTCCTCAACAAGAACTTCTCAGCCTCTGCTGCAGTTAATCTTATCGAGCAAATCCTCCTTCTTCAGTCCTTAATCATATGGAAACTGCCAAGATGCGTTCTTAACAATCTTGTGTCTTTGCAATCATGTAAAAGTCTGCCCTGCTTTCTTCCTTGCAATTAAATCTAAAATTCATCCACACAGATCAATCTTAATTTTTTCCTTTACTGATTCCCCTGTAATAAAATTTAAAGTTGAACAAGCGTGATTGTCAAATCTAAAATATTCCCCTATCTGTTTCTAGTGAATTTTAAGCATTAAACAGTTTGAGGTAGAAAAGCATAACTGAGTAAGGTTTAAGGGATACTGTTTTGTTGACTTTATGAAACCTTGAAAATTAAGGAATTTTGAAATTTAGTCACTTTGGTAGTTCATTTCATTTCCATCTCTCTATTAATTTTTAAAGATTCGAAATGTTAACCAACATCCCTCACCATTTTCAAGTGTAATAAAATCCTTTACAATTATTTTATGATTTTCATATAATGAAAGTGATATTCTTCTATTATTGCTGTATCAAAAAAAATAACTAATGCTGTTGGTTTGTATTTAAATCTACAATGTTTAACTTTTTCATTTTCTTTTGAATGTCAACAATGTTTAGTTCTTTCTTCTACAACCAGGATCAAATTTTAACACTTATTGTTGCAAATTTTCACTGTCTATTTTGTTATCTTAACTATTATTTTGATCAATTTAAGTTCCATTTACTCTTTTTTATTGATTTTTTCCTTTGGTTTAAGAGAAAACTTCTTTTATTTGTTTTTATCTACTATTTTAATATGCAAATGATTTTTTTTTTGTAGTTATGTAGTTTATCATTTGAATGCTTCTTTTACTTAATTTTGTGATTACTTTACCTCCTTTTCTTGTGTTCTAGTTTAACATTTTTTCTTATTGTTTTTGACTTCTTAAAAAATGAGTTTCTTATCCAAGATCTGCATCATAAAGATCATTAAATTTTGTTAAATTTATTAAATGTGTTTGAAATTCTATATGAAACAAAAAAAAGAGAAACAAACAAAATGAAAAGAAAGAAGAAAGATGAGAAAAGCAAGCATGTTTTGCCATTTATTTGATATGTATTCGTATTCGTATTTAGTTGGAATTTAGATCTAATGTTAGGCTTGATAGATTGAGGAGATTCTCTAAGGGAGATAACAGAGATTATGCTCCGATATCCCCAATTTCGTTGGAAAACAGATTTAGTTCTAAATTTGATAAATTGAGGAGATTTACTAAGGGAGATAACACAGATTACGCCCCATCTTTTCCAATTAAGTTTGAATTTAGATTTAGGGATAAGCTTGATAGATTAAGGAGATTTACCAAGGGAGATAACAGAGATTACGCTCCGTTTTCTCTAATTTAGTTGGAATTTAAATTTAGGGTAAGTCTTGAGAGATTGAGGAGATTCTCTAAGGGAGATAATAAAAATGATGCTCCTACATCTCTAATTTAGTTTGAATCTAGATCTAGTGCTAAGTTTGATAGATTGAGGAGATTTACTAAGGGAGATAGCAGAGATTACGCTCCAATATCCCCAATTTCGTTGGAATAGAGATTTAGTGCTAGGCTTGATAGATTGAGGAGATTCGCTAAGGGAGTTAACAGAGATGATGCTCCTTTATCTCCAATATAGTTACAATTTAAATTTAGGGCTAAGCTTGATAGATTGAAGAGATTCGCTAAGGGAGATAACAAATATTACGCTCCTTTTTCTCCCATTTAGTTGGAATTTAGATTTATGGTTAGGCTTGATAGATTGAGGAGATTCGTTAAGGGAGATAACAGAGATTAAGCTCCTACATCTCCAATTTAGTTGAAATTTAGATCTAGTGATAGGATTGATAGATTGAGGATATTTCTAATAGGATTTAAGAGAGATTCTGCCGAAGTTTTATTAATCTATTTTCTATTTAGATTGAGGGAAAGACTGATGCATTTCATGAGGGCTTATTTTTATTTATCTAATCCCTTGAGGCCCTCAATATTTAACATTATTTACCATTGATAATCATTCTCATCTAAATCCTATGTAATTCCCTTTTATTCTTTCCAAGATTCAATGCACTCCTTAATCAATTTCCTTAAAGATACTCTTTATCGTGGCAGAAACCCAAGGAGCTGCTTAGCAATTTTATCAACACCTGTTGTTGTTGTAATCTAAGTGTTCATGTCCAAGCAAATCACTGCAGATTTTCGAGGAAGCGAAATCAACTTTCTAGCAAGTTGTTCTTCTGAACAGACAAGGTAGTTGTCAAGAAGAAAGATGCAAAGACCTACTGAGAAGATATCAGTGAAGAATGTCGAAAGATTTGGGTTATCCCATCTCTCTGGTGCAAAATATAAGGGAGATTCCCTGTCATGTCTCTGTACAATGCAATTCACAGGTGATTTGTATTTCAGGCTAAATGTTTGTCTATTTAATTCTAAACAACAATTCTCAAAGCTCTCCTGTAATTGAGCCACATGACTGAAGTTACCAAGCTTAACAACATCTTATCCTGATCCGTTTTCTGCAATCAAAAAGCTGTCTAGCGTTATATTTCGGTGGAGTATTTGATTTTGATGAAGGAAGCTGACTGACTCAAGGATTTGAAGGGTCATAATATGCTTTTATTCTTCTGAGAGTAGTCCGTTAATTCTCTGCAATTCCAGATGATGGGTAAGAGAATATTTGCATCTCTCCAGTTCGTAGACTACAAATTAATTCCCATTTGCATCTTTGAAGAACCTACACCCGTAGAATTTCACAATGCAAGGAGCCTGACAAATCCGTCTCAAGCCGACTTCTCTGATTGTGTCTGCTAGGTTGGTGCATAGAGAGAGTTTGAGAACAGATTTTCTATTTTCCTTGAGATTTTCTACTCCGAAGATGATTCCACCAACTCCAACTCCTAAGACATCATAAATTCCACTAAACTCATTCCACTCCAGCATGATATTTAAAGCGCTCTTAAGTTAATCCATGGTTAGCTAGGTTTTTCTTGATTCTTTGGCATCAAACCAGCTGTCTACATTATGGAGTTTACGTTGTCTCATAACTTAGTTCAAGAGAAAATCGAGCATTATCTTTTTGAAGGGAATTGACAGACGAAGAGAGTCGACTTGGCTTTTCAATGCAACTGAAAATAAAGGTATTTTCATTGTTTTTGCTCGTTTCGAAAGAAGCAATAGCAACATTGAGCGAGCACTCTTGCTATTTTCGTTTGATTTACCCAAGAGCTAACATGCTATTTTGTAAAGCAAAGTGCTTCGATTTGGCTAGTGCGTTTCCAATATGGTTGTGGTGTCTGGTTAAGCAAGCTCAGAATTAAGGATTGTGGACTAATCACAATTAGTACCAATGCTATCCAACTAAAGGAAAACCTAACCCAAGGAAACGAGATCTTATTCCAGGCAGTCTCTTTGGATCTCAGTCGCAGGAAGCATGGAGTTCAGAGATTTATTAACCTCTATTGAATTTACTGGGTTTCTGGGAGATATGCGGCGAATATTGCACAGCTTCAGGATAACCGGATAGTCTGAGCTCGATGAGACTAAGAAGTGTTGTGTTGTGATATTTCCGTGGGCTATATTCCTTTGATGGAGCAGATTCACAGTATCAAGTATTTGAATTGCTAGAACTTCCTCAAAGATTTCAGTAAGAGGTTTCTTGCCTTTTTATGAAAACCACTGAATGGTTTCGTTTAAATTTCCTTGACACATCTCCATTTCCTGTAGAAAATAGACCTTCTTGGCAATACTTGAATTTCCACTCGACGCATATTCAACGCTTTCATCCATTGCTGTAAGGAAGAACTAATTCTAAACAGCTAAGAAGTAGTCACTGAAAGGAAGTTATTTGCGTATGGCATATTCGCTCTCCATTGCTTTAATCTAGCAATCTGTTTGATCAGTGCACTCAAGTACTTTCAGAGCCACCTCTGCTATCCCATTCTTCTTAGCTCTTAGAACTAGCGCGAAAGGCCCGTTAGCTTTGAAGCTGAATTCAGAGTATTCTTTCTGCTAGGTTGCCATCAAGGCTAGAAGCTTCTCTATGGACTGAAGGCTAAAGCTGCAGTTTTTGGTTTCACTTGCGATTATTTCAGATGTGGATCTCATTTTCAAATTATTTATTGTCAGATTGTTTTCGATGAATTGTTTTTGTTATTCAAAAGATTTAATAAACTTGGGCGTATTGATTTCCAAATTATTCAATTTTCTAGCATGTGTTTCTTGTCTTATTAGTAAGCCTTTTTCTCTCCCTCCCTCCCCTCTCCCAAATAAAATCAAGTATTAATTATTTTGATTTGTATTTTGAATTGTTAGATTTTGAAGTTCAAAATAAAAGTAAAGATATTTATTTAAATATTTAATGATTTGGTGGCTGGAATGATTTAAGCAAGAGTCTAGGAAGCAAATAACTGGAAATCAAAGTACAAAAATTAAGATTAGTTTGTATAATAGCAACCACAGATTTAATTTTTTCTTCATTTTAAAAAAGTAAAACAATTCATAGCGAAAAACAACAATAATCAACAACCAAATCCAAAATTCAACAAAAATGGCTGATATCGCTTACTCTATCGCCTAATAAGCCAAAAGCTGTAGCTTTTGTCTTTCAGCAATAGAGGATTTTATATTAGTGATGAAAGGAGAGAAGAAAGAATATTCTGATTTGAAATACTACGGAAGTTGAATCATCATCATATGCGCTAATTCTAAAAGCTAAGAAGAATGGAATAATAGATATTGCTCTGAAAGTTGCAGAAATCAAGAATCATGTATCTGAGATTGAAGCCATGAAGAGAGGATCAAATGCTTTGAAATATCTGACTCATAGTGATTACTTCCTAACTGTTAATGAGCAATTCTACTTAAAAAAAATAAACAAAAGTATTGAATAAATCAACATAGATGATTCAGATCCACCTAGCGAGAGGTATTTCGTGCAGGAATAAAAGTTGTGTTAAGGTAGTTTAAGTTCTGTACTTCAGTAATTTCAGCAAGATAAGAATAATCCAATTAATTGAAGGCTTTAAGGAAAATTTAGCTATTTAAATGTTCGATACTGTGAACTTACTACATCAAAAACAAGTAGCTCACAGAAATATCAAAGACCTACTAAACAGGCATATTTTCTGTAGATTTAAGCCTCATTCTACTTGATAATTACCTTACTTTCAAGTTTATCATTTGACCTTGATATCAACTTAACAATAAAGCGAACTGAGCATATTTTCAATCGATCTCCCAAACAATTGTTGATTTTTTGTTACTGGAAGTGATTATTTTTTAGTATTTTTTCTAGTTGAATATGTTCATGTATAAAATGATATTTGAAATCATTCTAACAATTCAACAAATCAATTGAAAAATGAATTGAAATCTTGATTTATTTATTAAAAAATAACCTAATATGTATGTTTTTCAAAGATAAATTGATTTATTTTTTTGGGTCTAATTTGTTCAAAAAAGCATAAATCAATCGCTGTCATTGATCTCCATGTCTGACAGTCTATCTTGATTATCAATAGCCCAGATTCCAATTTATTTGTCAGAAGCTTCTAATTCCAAATCTTAAAAGAACTCGTCTTTGAAAGGATTTTGGGGAATTGAAAAATCGATTCTAGCATATCCTAATCTAATCATCTGGGCGTTCAATGACCACTCCAGTTCAGGCTCATTCTCATAAGTCAATATCACACTTGTTTAGTTATTCTTATTTCCCACAAACTCTGCATCTACAAACCCCTTATCGAGAAGTTTTTCGAATTCCTTAACTGATTATTTCACTAACTTATGAGTCTCCGTTGGAACTCGAATGTACGCTAGAGAGCAAAGCTAGCATTGAGCTTCATATTTAGCTAATTCCTATTGTTTTACAGATTAAACCAATAAGATCATAAAATAAAATTCTTTGTTTTTTCTCAACTTTCTCATCATCAAAACCAACAATTTTTGAATTGCTTACAAGTGGCAGTGAGACGACGTTTGTTAATGGCAATTTTTCTGTGATGCCATAATCTATGAATTCAACTTCAACATTGGATTTAACAATCTTAGAGATAATTTTGCCTCTATATAATTTCGAATCCACAACACTTTTTGCTACACACAGAGTATTGA
>Ga0302271_10000674_pt1 | contig 33441 bp, 19 predicted proteins | sample III_Bog_N1_1_FD_198767 | JGI IMG/M metagenome (GOLD analysis project Ga0302271, IMG submission 198767) | Peat permafrost microbial communities from Stordalen Mire near Abisko, Sweden - III_Bog_N1_1 | ecosystem: Environmental > Terrestrial > Soil > Wetlands > Peat | place: Sweden: Abisko... | reverse complement strand
CAGATGCATATTTTTCTTTAATTTACCTCACCACCATCTGTGATATTGCCATAAAAAAATATTCTAAACTTTATATTTTCACAGCTTCAATATCAAATCAAGATGTAGCAGCATCAAACATATTTATTTGACCTTTAAATGCAGAAATACTCTTAAAATAAATAATTTATAATTTTTAAGTTAAAAATACTTTAATCTTCTGACAGTCTTGTGAAAAGATCTCAACGTTTGAAAAATCGTCATCACTGATGACTAGTATTAGATATTTGCCATAACTTGGGAGGTTTAGATAAACGTAATTAAGGAGATTAAAAATAATAAAAATAATGAATTGTGTTTGACATAGAAAGTGTATTTGAAAAACAGATAGAAAACTAGATAACTCTAATGATTCGTAGGCTTGTTAGTTTTAGAACTTTCAGTTAACTCAGTAAGCTTTTCCATTCTACAGCCAAAGCTACTGTAGCGAAGGACATAATTAACTCCGAAAATATAACTAGAAATGACATTTAACCTACAATGGGATAAGAAAACAACAACAACAAAGCTATTGTCGATTCGGAATGCTGGAATTGTAATTCTCGTAGTTTTCAAGCTAACCTTTTAGCTTGTGGCAGTTGCAAGCATCTCCAAGATCCTTCAGAAAGCATTTTGACAATGAACTACTTTCGTCTCTTCAATATGTAAGGAATTATTGAGAGAGAGAGAAAGTAGAGATTATTTTCACAAAAGAACTCCTATTTAATTGATTTCTTTAGGAGTTATTCCTATCAGATAGACCAATCTGAGCTTGGACGTCGTTACAAGGATTTATAGAAGACTTTCCATCCAGATAGATTTTACACACTTAGAAATCCAGTAAAAATTCAATCGAAAATAGAGAAACTGTTAATAATATTGAGACGTTTTTTTTGAACTATTATTCAATAGAAGATAATATAATTCAGTGAAACTTATAGTACCTATATCAACGAGGCATTTAGTACTCTCAAGAATGATCTGAAACGTGGAGAATACTTAGTAATTAATGATTGTATTAAATGAGAAAAATCATTTATTCAATTTTTGTTTGTAATTGAAGATAAATTTATTATCTGGTGGTCGCGGTGAAGATCTAGAGAGCAAAGTGAATTCGGGTATTGTAAATTTGCAGGAAGTAATGATTATTAGAATGCAAATTGAAGAATCAGAATCAGACGAAGAATTAGCAGGTATTTAAGAAAAACTACTTAAAGAAGAAATAAGCCTTTCTAAAATAATTGAGTCTTCTCTTCAAAGGAAAGATTTTTCAAAGGCAGCTGATTATCTCATCAAAATGAGATACAACCAGTCATCTTTGAGTTCTATTAAGCAACGCTCAGAGACACTGCTATTGCTTAAATGAAGCATATTTATTTAACATCAGTCAAAATTATTTGAAAGAATTATTTCATCAAAAAATAATTGTTTTTTTCTTGAAGTAATTTTTGTTTAAGTTTGCACAAATATGTGTTTATTACATATTTCTTTTCTGGAATTTAAGTTTAAATGTAGGTATTGATATTTAGAGGGGGAAGGGGAGGGTATTATGAGTCTAAAGATAGATTAGTGAGTTTTTAATAGACTAGATGCAAATATCTTTTGGGGGTAAATCAATAAAAAATGCCTTCACTCGGGATTGAACCAAGGACCGTACGATCTTCAGTCGTACGCTCTCCCAACTGAGCTATAAAGGCTTAACGATATTATCATCTCACTATGCTGATTTGATTAATGCAGGACTAAGAAATTATTAAATATACTTTATTCTTGTATGGTATTTTCTCTAAAGCAATTGTAAGTGATCAACTTTCTAATTTTAAATACCAAGTTATTCGAATATCTCACACGTATTCAAATTAAGAAAGTTGAAAAATGAATATGAAAATCTCAGGAGTAGTAAAAAATGAATTGAATGTAAGTAAAATGATAAAAAGCATCTTTTCTAGTGATAAAGAATGAGAATTTAAAACATAAGAAAAACTGTTTTTTCTTTGAGTTATTGTATTGGAAATAAAGCAGAAGAATAAAATAAATTACATAGACGAATTTAGTTTTATCCTTCTAAATTAAATAAACATTGCTGAAGCTTCACATTGAATCTAAATGATTTCCAAGAATGAGTTTATGAGTCTGTGCCCAATTTCCTTGGGTGTGGATCCACAGGAAATCTGAAGAATTTTTGGCAATATTATCAGAAAGCCAGAACTCGCTTTGAAGATAATAGTGGCACATGTTACGATAATCATCGAGAAGGAGACCTTTCATTTCATGAGAATAGCCTAGAGGGAAATCAATCGATTGAGGGTTGAAGATGTGTTTGTGGAAATTTCTGACTGAAGATGCGCATAAGACAAACCCATTCTTTAGTTTGTGACCATCAAAGTTGAGGAAGGCTCTTGGGACTGCAAGGTGATAGGGAGGCACAGTGGAGCTAAGTTTAGTGTCTGAGGCGTATCTGAAAGATGGGAAAATAGTTCTCTTGAACATGAAATTGTAGGAGTCAATAACTTTTAGTACACAGAACTTTTCTTGAAGTCTGATTTGTTCGAGGACTTCGTAGAGAGCATTTGTCGCAAAGAATTCGTTTTCAAGCCCATAGTTCAGAATGTCCAAGACAGTGCCAGGCTCAATAAGTTTTTCTTTTAGTCTAACTCTGAAATCCTTGTTTGTCTCAGCATCAAGGAGAATTTCTTCTTCTGTCAGGAACTATTTGTGATCCTCAAAATGAACTTTTCGATCTTCATAGTAGATGTTAGGTACAGCAGGGCACTCTGAGTCATGCTGTCCACTGAGATTGTAAAGCCCATAAGTTTTGAGATCAACTGGGATCTGTTTTAGCAGTTCTTCATTTGCATTTTTGAAGAACTTTAGCCAGTGCTGAGCAAGTTCATTTTGGATGTAAATGCCTGTTAGAGGATGTCTGATATACTTCCATTCCTTTTGAGTCCAGTCAAATGCACTTGGAACATTCAGTACAATCCATTTTTTGTAATGAGCCCACATTGTCACATATGCAAGAACACCACTTTTTCCTTTTTTTTAAAAAAAATACAAAATAACCATTTATTCATTAAAGACAAAAGTGTTCTTACCAGATCCAGAGTCACCATAGAGAAGAGATCCAGAGTTGAAGCCAATGAATTGCTTGAGGGAATATTTCTTGATATTACCAGGAATCCAACGAGGTTCTTTGACATATTGCAGAAGATCAATTTCAAATTAAGCGCAATCAGTAACTTTAATCTCCAATTTCTCTGTTCAATTATTTACCAAAAACAAATTAGAAAAACCAAATGATTTCTCAAATTGATCAATAATATACGAATATCTTCAAGGAATTATCTATATTGTTGAGGATTGGAGAACTTAGGATGAGCTCTTTACTCAACTTGCTTGAAAATCTACTCGAAAAGCTCATTGAACGCTTTCTTTCCCTTGAATTCAGCGTTATCAAGTTGTTCTTGTTGTTTTTTGAAAATAGGAATAAGTGCAGCTGAATTTTTTCCTAATTCTCTCAGGACAACATTGACTAATAAGTCAAACAAACTTGGTAACGAGAAAAGTCTCTCGAATAAAGTATTATTCCTGTAGAATTCAAGCTCTTCGATAGCAGCACGAGCTTTGATATTGAAAAACCAATAAAACAATTCAAATCATGGGTTTATTCTTGAAAAATTGTTTTTTTTACATAGATCATGGAAAAGTGCTGGATAAATGTCTTCATCTTCAATAATCTTCTTTTGAATGTTCTCCTAAGTAATTTTCTAGAATAACTCATTGTAGTTGAGAGGTGCTTCTTTGTTTTCTTGGATATGCTGCAAGTGATTTGCGATTTTAGCTCCCTTTGAAATGCAGTTGAAATATAAAATTATTTCTAAACAAATACTCCTTTTTAATAATCATTAAACATATTGATCCTGTTTCTATTTCTCTTTTGTGACTTTTTGGGGACATATTTTAAACATATCTGTTTACTTCTTCTGTCACCATGATAGCGAATTTCTTAGTTCTGTAGAACTCTTTGGAGAAATAGTCTCCGAACATTTCGTTGTTCAAGAAATACTTCTAAATATCAGAATTAGGGAAAACAGTGTATTTTCCAACGTCTTCATAATCATGTTCGCCAATTCCAATGAAAGTATACACTTACTTGGTGGGAGGTTCATGGTAATTTCTAACGTCATCTTGTTTCTTATAATCATCAAGACGAGAAAATGAATTAGCTAATTCTTTAAGTCTTCTGCGAGTATACGCGCCAATCAGATCCTTTTTGAGTTCTTCACTCTTGATTTCAGTGAATTGCTACTACAGCATATTGATTTCCACAGACTGTTCCATAGCAGGAAGGATTTCCTTCGTGTACAATCTGAACTACTCAATTGGTGTCAATCTCTTGTGCGCTGAAGTATCATCCTTAAGACGTCTATTCGGAATAGTTGTCTTCTTCGCAATCACTCTAAACTTCGATTCTGTCTCACTTCCAAGGTTCTTTCCAACCCTCTTGATAGTCTCAATGAATCCGATCTTCATTTCTCAGAGAAAGTTCTGAAAAGGTTTGTCTGTATTTATTTATTGTTCTTTTTAATTTTGATTTCTTATTTTTTAGGAAAGAAAAAGAAGAGCAAGCAGCCCAAAGATAAAAAGATTTGAGATTAATAGGGAAGAAGAGTTATCTAAATATACAAAGATATGCGAGTTGCACACTGCAATATCTTTTTGATTTATTTGATATTTGTTTCTGAAGAAAGCATTTAAAATATATTTTCTTAAACTCTGATTTTATATTGTGAATACATAGGATCATTGAGGAGTTAACACATGTATTTTTTTGGTTCATTTTTCTACAAATTCATTTTTATTTGGCTGTTTAATCAGAAGATGTTTGCTGTGTTTTCTATGACAATTTCAAAGAATCTTGAAGGTAACTATTCTCCTCAGCATCAAAAGGAAATCCATTACGATTTCTTCTATTCATATACGCTATTCCAATCTTCCTTTCTTCTTTATGGAGGAGTCTACGCACACACAAACACACATTAAATAAAACAAATATTAGTTGAAAAGTAGTTCTGATTTCATCGAAAATATTTTCAATTTTTAATTTGTTTACCTGTAAAAATCTTGAGGTGTTATAGCCTTGAGTTCTCCAGGATCAAGGTCTGCTATGAATTTAATAGCACTTTAAACTTAAATGAAACAGTAGCCTACTTCAGAAAGCATTTTAGATTTGCATTGGAATGCTGTTACAAAACTGTTCGAAGGCAAATAAAAGGTTATAATAAGAGTTTTCAGATGTTACTCTATTACTTAAGGTTTGAGATCATCCGCTTTGGCTTTGATTTAATGAGAATATAAATCAGATTAGGCAGTGTTAAATCAGCAGATGCAGCTTCTCCCTTTTTAGAAGATAGTTTAAGTATTTCTGCAATAATTTTAGTGCATTCAAGAAGGCATTTGAGCTTCTATTCAGGCGATTTCTTCTATTCCATCGCTTACAGTGCTACCAAAATGCAATACGTTTGTAAATACAATGGAATCAATCAAACTCCTAAAAATGTTTGATAGCAATTGATTTATTAAAATTACCTTGCGAACACGTTTTCCATATCCATTCCTGATTAATATTATGTGAAATCTCTAGATTCTCCGTGGTCAAGAAATCTAACGATTTCAGGAGTACAAAAAATCCTGCATCTCGGTATGTCATTTTCTTAAGAAACAAATTCCTATGGAATATCTTATTGATCGTCTTCAGCAATGTTTCCACAATTTATCCATGCTCTTCATCAGAACAAGATTAAAATGCTGGATATTCTTTTATGCCATCTTCAAGCTTCTCGAGAACTACTGTATATGCTTCGTTTGCTCCCCAAAGATCCTTCCCTTCCAGCAATAATTACTCTAACTCTGGGAGCTTACTAAATTCCTTTGAAGATGTAACAAGGATTAATAATACAATAGATTTATTTAAAGTGTTTACTTCGATAAACTGTGAAATCGTTGAGCAGTGATGTTCTTATACTTTTTCTTTCCTCCGAGGAGAAAGTTCGCCTACGATTCAAATACACATTAGATTTAGAATAATTTTATCCAGTGTTTAGTTGTGTGTGTGATTACCTGTGAGATCTTTGACGAATTCAAGGTTATTCAACCTATGAATGCAATACGCAGAATCTTCGATCCAAATACTGTTTGGGTCAAACTCAGAATATTATTTTTTCGCTGCTGGACTGAGCTTCAAACGAGATTAAGGAGATGACACACAAACGTTGAGAATGAAGGTATCAGCGAACTCTTTAATCTTCAGCTTACGCTTCTTCTTGTCTTCCTTGTGTACTTCTTGATTCAGAGTCTAAATAGCTTCTTTCAATCCACTTAAGAATTACACTTTTTTAGTTTTTTCTTCAAATGAAATCTTCTCAAGTTATTAGATCCTCTGAGTATATTCTGTCTTCATGAACACCCATACTTCATGCAGATCATTCGCAGTGAATTATCTCTTGAGATAGGAGCTGATCATGCTACTTAGGAAGGTTGCAGTTAAAGGAACATTTACGTCAGGGGAATTATATTTAGAGTACACAGGCTTTTTGGTATGTAAAAAGCAAAAAAATATAAATATTTTTGGGAAAAGTTTTCAGGAATATCTCAGACAATATTCAGCAAATCAAGTGCATCTTACATCTTAGAGGATTCTAAGCAGTGCGCTTAGATGGAGTGAGGAGTGATTAAACCCAGAGAACGATGCTAAAGTTCCTAGCTTCTCAATGCTTACAAGGAGATTTCTCAGTAATTTTTTGAATTTTTCAAAATGGTTAGATAAATCTTAATAGTCTTATTCGAGCTGAAAAGATATGTTTCCTGATTGGAACTGGAAGTAATTCTCAAAGAAAATCTAAGAGGATTCAGAGAAAAAGTGAAAGAGGGTGAATATCTAGTCTTTCTTAAGAGGTTAGTCACCTCTCTCTGCAAATACCTTATTTGCTTAAATGCTCGAAGCAAGTTCAACAATTTTCTTTTCACCCATTGCCAATAAGCTTTTATCACTGGCAATAACTAGCTAAGTTAATTTCTCAATGTTCTCCAAGCTCATGAACACAGTGCACAGATCACTATGACGAAAAAATAGTTAAAATTAAAGGAAAACAAATTCAAACCAATTTTTACAGATTAAATTAATATTCAGGATTCTCAGATGGCACGATGATTTCAGTTCGAAGCGAAGTCAGATCGACAGCCAAAAGAGACTCAAAAAAATTAGTTACTTTGTTTTCAAAAGAATGAATTAGCGAGTTAAATCGCATTATCTCTCCCTCTTTGAATGCTTGCTTCTTCATCACCTATTTAAAAAAAACAGTTATTGCTTGCTTTTCACTGAAAATTTTCAATAAATTCTTTACATTCTTGAGTATTTATTGTATATACAGCATATTTCGTTAAACATTGTCTTGCCTTGAAGAGTCCATTGCAGCATAATGTGAGCAAGTTTTCATAAATACATGAATAATCCAGTCATCAACAAGGAAGAAACTTAACGAATAATGAAGCTAAGCTCTCGTTAGATCAGGATATTTCTTGATTGAATGATGTCGTATCAGTGCGCAGACAATCCTAATTTTATTTGGAATCACTTCGACACTTGCAAAAAGCTATTCCAGCATTTAGGATATCAACTTTGATACCTTTCTTTCCTTCTTCAGGATAAGCTAAAAAATTAAATAAAAATATTTTAAAAATCAATTTGGAAGATGTTCAAAATACTCAAAAAAACAAAGAATTTCAACCTTTTCTCTATCTTTATCGATGTGATTTTTAGCTTCAATTGAAGAATGTCTCACTTTAGGTACCTACGTTGAACTTTGCGTTAAATGATTATACGAACTATAACCCATATCTGAGGAATTATTTATCATATTATTATTCGTTTAGCTGGTTAACGTTGATTCATTCACATTGTCACCTAGCACTTCAATTAATTTCTATCCTAACGACTCATTCTCATAAACTTCCCATTTTTCTTTATCTAATAAGAAACTACAATCTGTTGGTTCACTTCTAACACACTACTGTTCTGAAACTGTTCGTTCTTCCATGACTGATTAATTCATAGCAACTTGCTTAATAGGATATTCAAAAGCACTATATTTTCTCGAAATGTGTCCTTTCATTGTTTATCTCCTCTTATTCGCTGTTGCTTTGTATTATTTCAAATTGATATGTTTTAAATTTGTTTTCCAATATTTCTTTCATGTTTTCTTTAGTTACGTGAAAAATCTCCTTTAAGAATAGACGATATTGACTCTGAGATTGTCGTTGAATAGTGATCTTTACATAGATCATATTGCTGTAGAATAGAAGCATATCTCTCTACATGGTTAATAGTAATTACTTTTCGTTTAGGCTTTTCATTTTACATTCTAGACATCGACTGCCTATGCTATTTCACTAGCGAATCCGTTCTTTTTCTTGTTATGCCTATTATTTATTCCCTTGATTGTTATTTCTTAGTAGTTGTGCTCTTTTATTGCTCATTCTCTGACCTTTAATCATATGATAATACATTTTGTTAATATAAAATAATCTCTGTTGTGTTTACATATCACTATCAAATCTGAGATCCGTTTATATTTTAGCAATATCTGACAATGCTTCCTTAAAGATCTTCAGAAGATGCACTGTAAACTCATGTTGATTAAGATATTCTTTTATTATTTTCTTCGGAAGTGTGTCCGTTCTGAGCATGTTCTATCTATCACTGGAGAGACTAATCTCAAGATCAATGTTCTTATTGATAAAAATAAGAGTATCAGGTGAGCTTTCTTGTCTCAAAGGAGGACAAAAGAATGTCTACGATAACATCTAAGGTAAGCTTCGTATCGAAGACGATACACTGAGCTTATTTTTTTCGATTAGCGTGAGGAGAATTCTAGGTTTGGATCGTAGTTCTCTTACGAAATTAGAAACGCAAATGTGCTATTGAGCGAATAGTTTTGAGTGGTCACTTGGATGGAAGAATGTCTTAGGTACATTGGACAGTCTATTTTACCATTCTACAAAGGTACGAAAGTATTCACTTTCTAAGCCTTTTACTTTTTTCATTTTTCGCTCATAACTTGATTTCTCTGTTGTTAAGAGGTGAATGAAACCAAGTTAAATAGCAGAAGAAGATCTAATATTGTGCATTTATTAAATATAATTCTACCTATTTCGAGTATAACTTGCTCTTTCTTCAGAAGTTCTTACATTTTTTCCCATTTTGCGATGCCTACAGATATTGCAGGCTTATCCTTTGACTGCGATTTTGATACTAAGTGTTTCTTTCCGTGTAATGCTTTATCGTGATGTTGTCTATCCAACTCATCGAAGATCATAACAAAATTGGAATTTTCATTTGATATGATTGGCATGTCAATATGCATGTCGTTTTAGCTTGTATCGCTTTCGGCTGAGAATTTTCGTGTTGAACGCTGGATAGATTCAGATGAATCCAGATTCTAATAGCGAGAAGAGAGAGAATCTAGGGAAAATAAACGATGATCTTAGTTAAATGAAAATCAAAGAAATACTTGCCTGAGGTGGTGAATTCATGGAGTTTCTGTAGAGCCTTACTGTTTTTTAAGAAGTTATTAATATATCACACAAATATTCTCTCTCTGTGGTTAATTATTTAGTTAGTGCTTCGCGCGATTCACACAGTCAAATATTGAATAAAATAGCAGGAACAAACAAACACAAAGAGAATTCTGCTTTCTGAAAAATATTTGTATTTTCAATACTACAAGAATGATAAATACAATCACATGCAAATTACTAAAAGTACATTCTTTATTGCCGAACATAGCCCTTCAAAAATCATTATTTCTAAATTTCATAGTCAATGCTTCTGAACTTTTTGGTGATTATTTATTAAATCATTATCATCCCTAAAAATTCTAAAATGACTAAGATTTTCCATTAAACACTTAAAAACTCATGAATCCCTCTGATCTTGACAGCCTTTGATCTTGGTAAGACTTAACGTTAAAGGGTAGAGGGCTTCTCAAATATTTATGAGTTCCAAAATAACCTGACCAACTAAATCAAACACCAATTCCCTTTATCAGATTTGCCGATATTTCTTTCAACGCAAAAAATTGAGGATATTCTTTTAATTTATTCATAAATTCTAAAAAATATTATTAACAATTATTTTTATTTAAAAAGCTACTAACGTTACATCTAATAAGAAAATAGTTAATTCAAGTATTTTTTAGTGAATTTCAGAAATGGAAATACAGTTAGTTTGAAGGCTCTTACAATGATAATATTAGTTAATATTAACTCAATTAAACTTTGTGGGTATTATGAGAAAACTAATAATCAATATCAAAAATTGATGGAACTAATCGAATCTTAGAGATAATCAGTTCTATTAAAACAATTAATTTTAACGATTAAAAATTATCTAGTCAAAGCTTCGTAGTAACAGCAACGCTGTGTCAAGTAATTTTAAGATTCTATTATCGAAACTGCAATTAGCAAATTATCTAAGAAATTAGAGACACACAGAGAGAGAGAAGATTCACGCAGTAGAAGAGCATATTCCTATTACTCAACATCGTCTTAAAGCAATTCAATTCGATCTTTCGAATGCACAATAACAATAGATCTCCTATTTCTTCATCTAAGCGTGTTACGTATCTTAACAATGAAACACCATTGAGAGATCCATCTACAATCTTCCATTCTCCATTTAAGAATGGCAAAAGAAACCCCGAATACTCTAATCCTACTCTCATGTCATCAAGCATCTTTTATCACAACGATGCTTCTATTGAGTGTAGAAACAGCCATGTCCCAGCAAGATCGAAGAGCCCTTCAGATTAACCAAATTAAACAATTTCTAAATCATCAAAAGCGCCTAGACTTAAACGATAATTTGATAACACTCAAGAGAATATTAAAGACCATTTTACAGGTGGATTTACTATCCCTGCAGAACGAAAACGTGCTCTCAAAAACTACCTTCACGCTCAGCCTGCGTTGGATTTATAAAAGCAACTCGAAGCAATAGATAATAATAATAATAATAACACAGCGATCAAGAACACTAGAGAATCCAGTCGGCCTCGTAACACTGGTTTAAAAAGAACATAATCTACTAACTACTTGTAAGAAGTAGATCAATAACAGCATCACCAATTATCATAATAATACATAAATTAAAGTTCATAGAAGAACAACTTCATCCCTTCTACTCCTCCTTAAGCGTTCTCAACTCCGAAAAGAAACAGCATTAACTATTCATAGCCTTAAATAGATGGAGTTGGAGCTAATTATACACCAAGAAGTAATACAAATAGCAATATTCAATTCCCAACAACTCCCAAAAGAAACGCCTCAACAACTCCCAAAAGAGAAAAGATGAACATACCAAATATCAATTTATCTCTAAGATCTACTACACCTAGTAGAGTAGCTTATGAAATAGCAAATCCAAGAAGAGAAGAGAATACAACACCTAAACATACATATGATGGCACTCCAAGAAGAGAAAATAGCACAACACCTAGGAGGTAATAAAGTGAATATCTCAGGAGACAAGAAGTCGATCCATATTCAAGAATAGATACCGACATTGGAAGAAAATAACAATAGTAATACGATGTAATTTCTAATAGTTCCATTGTTTCGGGAGGTAGAACAGGTAGAACACCTGAAAGATTAAAATTTGAGCGATAAGTATTTCCACAAATGAAGGAATGCTGTGATAAATGCATAAATGAAAAGATAATTAATGATAAAGTGCGATAAAAGCATGAAGAACTCGAAAAAGATAGGATTAATCAAGTTCAATTAGCTAAGCAATATGAATTAGATTAAAAAGCAGAAAAAGATAGGGAACATGAAAAAATATTATCTGCAAGAAGACAATATGGGGAGATAGCTACAGCGAAGAAAGAATCAGAGAGGATACATAAAGAAACGATACTTCAAGAGAAAACTAAAATGGCAGAATAAATTAACTACGCGGCTTAGGAGGAAATGAAATAAGAAATCGAAAGAAATAAACTTGAAAAAATTAAAAAAATCAATGAATACAATGAAATGCTCAGGGAATAAATCATTCAGAAAGATCTATTTCTTAAGCAATAGGCACTCAAAGAAAATAGATAATAAATACCATAATCAAATGAGATTGACGGTAGATATCAGTAGGATACATATCCATAAAAGAAGTAGAGCAATCAAACATAAAGTATGATTGATTACAGAAAGGCGATTCTTGGATAATTAGCTTAGAATGAACAATAAAAGATCATCGAAAGAAGTTAAGAAAAAGATTTCTATTAGAAGATAACATCATAGGAATAATAAGAAACATAAAAGGTAATTCAATTTATGATAATTTCAATCAATTCATTTATCTTAATTGTGATATTTTTTGCATAAAGGAAAAATAATACGAAAATCAATTGAGACATGTAAAAAAGGAGGAACTTCAAGAGTTCATTAGAGTACGATAGCAAGCCGCCCTTGCATAAAAAGTAAAATTCAAAATCATTAAAGAAATAAGCTATTAAACTGCATGATAATTAATTTAGGAAATGAGATGGCGAGAATAAGAGGAACTTAGATAAATTGCAGACAATATTCACAATCAAGAAACTTCTAAGCTAATCGAAAAAAGAGCCTTCATGGAAATTCACAAGCAACAATTTTGTCAATAATTAAAGTAATAAATCGATGATAAAGAAGCCCTTAAGAAAGATGATAAAAATAAAGGAATTATGCGCAAATCAGGTTCAAAGAATTAACTTGTTCATCCTTCGAGTAGAAGGCAAAAAGAAAAATCTTCTCCTTGTGGAAATTGTCACAAGATAGTCCCATTCCATAATCTTGCACTTTTTGATTGCTGAAAAGAATTATTAATATTTCCCATGTATTTTATTGTTTGTGGGGAGAGAGAGAGAGTTTTAATGAAAGTCCTTTGTAATTAAATGTCACATAAATAAAAATTGAAAATATAATTAGAAGTTAAAATATATTAGTTGTTTCATCTTTTATTTGATGCAATTCAGAAAATGAAGTACTACTTTTTTACAACTTACTGTCTTACGCTCAAAGCTATGAGGGAATACATTCATAGAAATGCATTAACTCACTCGAATATTAATTCTGTTTTAACTTTTAAATTGTAATTTGCTTTCTTTTTTGCTCTTTCTCTCCTGTACCATTTCTTCACCTTGGCAATACCATTTTAGTATGAAAATTTAATTCATTAAATGTAAAGAATTATAATCCTTCTCCCCCCTCCTAAAACTCTTCTATACAGTATTTCAATTACTTATTTTATTGGAGGAGGATCACCGAATTAATTCCTATTTTTATTTTAGAAGTCCGCCAAGAGACAAAACACGAAATAATTAAAATTAACTTCATAAAGTTATTTACAAAGAATCAAGCAACATCATGTAGTATTAGTATCAAAATAGCCCTAGTGAAGACATATTCACATTTCATACTTCCAAGCAGCCAGGTTGGATATATTTTTTATTTTCTTTCTGTGGATATTTTTAGCAAAAATAACCTTATGAAATTGAATTTCTCATAGCTAATACATCAGCCACTCACTTGCAGCCATAGATGTAAGATTACACTAATTATCCTGCACCAACACCTTAGACTGCTAATACATTCAGTAGCACATACTTCATTCCAAGTTCATAGTAACAAAAGATCTATGTCATGAATCCTGTTTAATCTAAAGTTGATATTTTAATCAGGAGACAGCATTTAAAAGGAAATCATTATGAGATCGAATAAATAATATCTCAAACATATCTCAAAAAACCAGAGTCATTGCAGAATCTCTAAGACGACATGTGGAGATAAAAAGCGAGGAACAATTCATCTGTTCGTTTTTGTGATATCCGCATGGGTGGAGGGAGATTAGAATCCATGAGTAGTCTTGATTGTGGGAAATAAGTTAATCTTGAAGAAGAATAAGATGTTTATTGGGTGCCATAAGAATGCGAGGAGACTAGTCATTATTAATAATAATAAGTTGATTTCTTCTAAGCAAAGTAGCAGCCACATCAATAATAATATCGATAGGAATGTTAGTTTTTTGAGGAGAACAGATATCTCTCATAACCAGATCATACTAAAAATATTTTGAGTAAACTACTCTTCTTCATATGAAATATTTGACAATCTAATTATTTTTTGATATGTTTTCAACAGGTCGAAGTAGTGCTTCTTTGAAGAGAGTAGATAAGATTCAAGAGAAAGTGTACAACATAATAAATCATAAACGCGAGAAAAGTGAATCAAAAGATAGTTCATTCCAGAAGCAGACAATTGTGAATTCATTTTGTGCTTCTCTTGTTGAATAGAATTATCAGAAATTGAATAATGTTAAAGTGCCAAATGAGAATATCAATAATATGAGATTCTTGCCGAAATCGCCTATCTCCGAAAAGCGCTGCTAAAAGAAGAAAATGTTTTAATTTGGAACAGCCAATCGATATGGGATACCTGAACCAAAGGAAGTTTACGTAGATCTAGCAGCTAAAATCGATGTTTCTCATCCAAGATACGCGACAGCAGCGACAACAACGCCAATCAAAAACATAAAATCTGTTAGCAACCACCATCATTAAGGAATTCCCAAAAACGAGTAATAGACTAATAGAATACTTCAGACTGCTGGACGGATTGAATCAATGAACAATGTCAGTTAAAATACAGAAACAGATTCAATGTTCAAACGAATAGAGAGTTTCGATCATTTATCAACAGCAGCAAATACAGTAACTACAGTTGCAAACCATAAACATCCACCTCCAATGACACCTATTAAGAAGAAAATAACAGGGATTAAATAGTTTAGTAAAACTCCAGTTCCATGCATACAATTCAAGGCTGCTGATAATTTGGAGTTGCTAAGTACACCAGTTAAAACAAGGAATTTACGAGCGATTAGTAAAACTAAAAATTCACCTTATCCTGACAATTAAGTCCTGCAGTAAAAAGTAATAAATACACAACAAGTACTGACTCCATGCAGACCAAAGGAAAATGATGAACATCAAGTCATCCCAAAAGAGAAGCATAACATTGCAGAAAATAATCAAAAATCACCAAATGAAAAGTTTAGACCGCATACTGCGATTACTTCGAATGGGAGAAGCCCTACAGCGGGTAGAAATTATGGCAGCGCAGTTATTAACACTATTTCGAATGCGAGCGGACCTAATGAGTTGTTCGATACGAATATTGGAATATCTCATTTCAGACTGGAGAATGAATTAGGAAAAGGTAAGAGATCATTAAACTTATTATTTTCCTTAGTAATTTTAATATTTCTCTCCGTTCATTCAATTAGGCTCATATGCGAGTGTCAAACTTGGTATTGAGAAGTCAACTGGAGAAACGTATGCCTTGAAAATCTACTAGAAATGTTCTCTTAGCGATCCAAACAAAATGAGAAACGTTCGACGGGAAATCACAATTCTCAGGAAAATATCACATCCTAATATTATTAAAATGCCTTATGCTTTCTAAGACAAAAGTTCAGTAAAATACAGTAGATTTAATGGATTCAAAAGTTAATCTTAATTATTTATACTTTTAATAGATAGTTCTAGTTATGGAATGCCTCTCAAAGCAATCTCTTCACGGGTATGTTTATTTAGTTTTCCTATGAAGACAAAATGCCTTAATAATTAATCTTTTTATTTTGAAGATTCTTGAAGAAACAGGACTAACGGAGAATATCAGAAAATGAAGCAAAAGTGATTTTCAAATAAGCCGTTTGTGGCATAGAATATTGCCATCAAAGAGGGATAGTGCATAGAGATATTAAAATTGAAAATATCCTCATCGAAGAGCAAAAACGTCTTGTCAAAATAATAGATTTTGGTTTCAGTATTTGTTCAGCTTCCAAACTCAAGGTATTCTGTGGTACACCTACATATATGGCACCAGAAATAGTATCCAAAACAGAATACTGTGGTAAAAAAGCAGACGTTTGGGCATTAGGTATTGTCTTGTATGTTCTTCTATGCGGTAAATTTCCATTCAGAGGTTTATCAGATGCAGAACTCTACAAAAAAATTCGTAGTTGTTCGTTTGAAACGCCAGCTTTCCTTTCAGAGAAGTGTTCCCATCTCCTTCGTAAGATTTTGAGATTCAATCCATCCGAAAGACCAGATTGCACTGAAGTAACAAATGAAAATTTATTAATAATTTTCATTAACACAATTAACTAATCATTTAATTCCTTTTTTTTGTTTAGATTTTACAAGATCCTTGGTTGTCACAGTGAACACAACTTGAATTCTTACTTTCTCCATAAGTTTTCTCCTATATTAATTCTTTCCCTTTCCTACATTATATTATAATAATTAGAATCAAGTCAAATTGTTGTATCACTTTTTATTTAGTTTCGACATAATAATCTTCTAAAATTACTCTATATTGCTGATTAATGTTATCCCTTCCTTGATTAAGGCAACTTGCATTTTGATTAATAATTAAGAGTCTTAAAAGAATAAAAGCAAAAAGCAGCTTTGTAACTGTCGCAGAAGAAAAAAAAAATCAAAAAATATGGAAGAACCTAAAGAGAATTTTGCACTTGACTTGCAAAGCATAAACTTCTAAGTTGCCTTGGAAGTTTTCAAGAAAGAAGAAATTGTCCTTGAGGGAAAGAAGGAAAACTTCGATTTGTACTTGATTGAGAGACTTTTTCCAGTGCTTCTGGAGGGCATGGAGCGCTTGAGCAGAGAGATAGAAGCACATAATGAAAAACCTGGAGAAGTCAGAGAAAGGTTTAATCCATGCATATTCCTGGGATAGTATTTGATGAGGAATAATCCAAAGCATAATGAAGAAAAAAATACTTAAACTTACTACAAGCAAATCTACGAGTATGTGAGATTTGAACGATTCAAGAGATACTTCGATACTAAAAAATAGGAACTTCTTAAGATATTCATGAAAATAATCAAGAAAGATGTTGCATCCTGCGATCAAGGATCGATGAAAGCGTTTTATCAAGAAATCGATGAAAAACTTGGATTCAATAAGACTCTAGTTGATTTTGTGTCTCAAAATAGGCCGCTTTAGAAGATGAAGACTAATATTTCCTTTGATACTATTCTCAACGAACTCACGAAATATTGCTCTCAAAATACAACTATCACTATTGATTCATTTCATGTGCTTTTTTGAGGTGTTAATATTGCTACATTAGTTGTTTAAATAAATGATGGAACGGAAAAAGGCATTTTCTAATTGTTTCATTCAATTACACAGAATGTAAAAAATGCTTCGAGTTTCTTTGTTTTATGTAAATATTATAGACCTAATTAGTAAAATAAATGGGATTCCTATTAAATATCACATATTGGTTCCTCTTCTTAGAACCCAATCTCTTCAAAGAAAACTGACAAATTGTATTTAACAATTAAAATTCCCCAACTTTTGCAGAATTGATAAATTCAGTCAGTAATGCATCGACATTAAAAAGATAAATAATGTCTATTTTACACAAAATAATGAAAGGGTAACTACTAAATATAAACTGTTTAATTTCATAAGTTATGTTGAACTATTATTTACGCTCCTTTATTTTTTCAAGTTTAATGTTTTTTTCATAGATGCATCCCCTGAAGCAATTCTATATATATTTATTCTGAATCAATCTCAGCCTGCTGGAACAAACAGTGTAGCAGTTTTCTTGTATGCTTTGGTAGAGTTCTAGCGAGTGAATTACCTCGAAAGTTTCGAATCAAAATAATTATCAAGCGGCTGAACTTCTAAAATATGGATAATCAGTTTTTATTCTAATTTCTTCTTGAGAGTTGCAGATTTCTTGAGTGTTGCTGCTTTGTGAAGTGTCATTTTCTTCTCAATTGTCGGCTCGAATACCATTCCGTCTCCTAAATCAGCGAGGGTAATATCCTTCTTGTCGTAGATTCTATCTATCTAATTGAATTCATCTTCTTCACTTAGTTAAGGTGTATTTCCTTCTCTAATATCAGTTGTGTTAAGTATGTCACTTTAAGTAATTTCTTATTTTTCTTATTCCATTGCTTCATCTCCCTTTATCAGTGTCTTGCCATTGAGAGTAAATGTATATTTTAAAGGAGCCTTATCACTTCCATCTTTTTTGCTCCCTTCATCATTTGTGTTATCTCCTACATGTGTAGCTTCCTTTGCTTTAGTTTTTTCAGCAGTTAAACCATCATTAGATCCTCCACTTTTCCAATGCTCTAGCGCTCCTTCTCCACCATTATTTGCATAGGTTCCAGCTACGTTAGTTTATCCTCCAGCACGCATAGTGTGCGACTTTTAAAACCCTGGATTATCTCCTTATTTAAGGTTTTTATTCCTTCCTGTTTTTCCTTGATTGCAGCCCATTCACTGAAAAGTTAAACGAACCAAGGAATATTGTTCAAAGATCTACTTGCCTGCCTCTACAATGATCCAAAAAGCGGAAAGAATTTAATGAAATTACTATTTTGATGATAGATTGTTTGATTAAACTAATTCGCCTTCAAGAGTTTTCAAGTAATTGGCGAATTATTAATTGTTAATACCCGTTGGATAAACAAAACTAAATTAATTAAACAAATTATTGATTGGCTTTAAAGCGTATAATAACATGTAGAAACCAAAAATAATTGATGAGTTTAATATCCCGTTGTTGCAACTCGTTTGAACTTTCAAATAATGCATCTTTTTTTGTTAAGTCCTTTTTCTTCACTTTTTGTCTTTGAAAATGTGACGTTTTTTCATTTCCTTCCTCACATCCGGTGTAACTACTTTAGCATTTACACAGTAACTTCTTCTTATACTTTTTCTTCAGGTACGAAGGTCAAAAGTAGATTCATAAGTTGTATCCTCTCATAGAGGAATTTATAGTTAAGCAGGCAGATTACAATAGACAGTCCGCCGAAGATAAATCCTAAAATCAGCAAGTAATTCTCCAAGAAAGACTGCACCGAAGATGAAATCGACACGATACTGAGATTAACTGTTGCACTTAGCAAATCTTCGACTTCATCTTCTACCAAAAATGACTAAGCATAGACTTAAAGATGATCATCCGAATTTGCATACAGAACAACATCTGCTCTTGGACTTGTTGCTTAGAACACAGTAGGATATCCTCTTATCACTCGACTCTTTTCTTGCAGCATATACGTGTAGCCGTATTTCGTACCAACTTTCGATTAGTCGCAAGAGAACGTTACGAGATACTAACATCCTTAACCTTCCATGAAATTCTTCATTTTTTGAAGTGGTCCTGCATCGAAAGGATTGTCGCCATAGATAACAGAAGTTAGAGATTACTACAACTTAGATAGATCGGTAAGTTTGGATAGGATTAGTGCATTCATTTGAACGTAAATGTCAGGAGTTGTAAACGACACATCGAGGATTTCTGTTTCGAAATTGTCATTGAAAGCGATCAGCTCCGTAATGACTTTCAGAGTTGTTATGGAGACATGATATGACAGCGTAGTGTGATTGATATTCACAGGAGTTTTCAGACTAGTCTTACCACTCTAGAGATAAATAATAATAACTAAAAAGAAAACCACACCTCCTATGGAAAGCAGAAGCAAAGGAATGAACCTCGTGAATATGCTAAGCTTTTGATTTTATATTTTCGATTAAAGCACATAGTTTTTGTTGAGAGAGTTCTTTAGACTTGTTTAGTATTCCTTGTAGCTGCTAGTCTAATCGTTGATTGCTTTCATTTTAGGTAATTATTTAGATTTGGCTCTGTTAGCATCAGTGATCTTGTTCACTTTCACCCTTGAAGACGCAACATCTCTTTTCATTAAGTTTTATTATTTTTATCTCTCCGAATTAAGATTTCGCAGATCATGCTGCGAATTCACAATATTACTATCGAATTAGCCAAATTGGATTCCCATGACTTCACAGTAGTTGTATTTAAGCCAATCTAAGGTATCTAAGTTCAGTAATTGCGAGCACACATTGAGTTTCAGCTTTTCAACTTGCGAACTATCGAAATTGATACGACTCACAATCAATAGAATCTTTTCTTCATACAAGTTGACAGACCGAAGAATCGGTAGCGAGCACATGGCTATCAAGATTATCCCAGCAATCGCGGCAATTGCAATTATTGTGAATTTGACTATTAACTAATCCACAGTCTCGAGTACTTAAGAAATCAAGAATTCACTGTAAGATAGCATATCCGCACCGAATTACATGAAATTACCTCGTAATTCAAGAAAACTGTTCATTCTTTTGGAATCGGTTTAACCAGCTTGTATGCTGATTATGCTGTTTAAATGATAGTTAAACATCATAGCAAGATCAATGACTTATGTGAATTCTTGCTTATTTTAATACACCAATAAAGATCTTGTGTAATCATTGAAATTGCTTTAGAATGTCTTCGTGTAACTCAATAAATCCCTAGAATAAGTTTAGATTAATGATAAATACTCCGTCAAACCATAATGATAGTATTAAGTAGCAATATCGCTGAAAGTTCCATCTGTATCCGTTTTCAGTCCAGCTTCTACTTCCATAGTAAGCATGTAAGCAAATAAGCATCTTGCGTAACTACGGAGTAATTTTCTTGGTGCTCGAAGAATAATAATATTATCTTAAAAAGACTAAACAAAATGTTACAAAAATGGGAAACTATTAAAAAAATAATACCTTCATATCCGTCTAGATAATGAAGTAGTTCGCTATCACAAGAATGAAGAACGCTGCTATAAAAGTAGTCAAGAGTATTTAGTACAACTAGGATTGCTTAGGGAGTTTGCGAATTTTTATTATTTCTTGAGAAGAAAAGAAAAAATAACAACATTTTGTAAATTAATTATTGTTCATAATCATAAAATATCTACCTTTAATGAACGATTTCCCATAGTTTGCTGACGATTTAGACGAAGTCTGGACACTTTCTATTCCTTTAGAATTCTTGGGTTTAGCAAGTCCTTTGGAATTCAACATCTGCAATGCTATTTTTTCATGAACTTTTCCACTTGCATCATCACCTTCACCTTCTTAATTCGACAAAGAAAGATCATGACTCGCATGCTTGATTTATTTAGAAGTTGTTTTCTCAGCAAACGATAATTTCTAGCTAATTAGGAAACTCTCGGAAGCATTCATGGGATTAATTTTGGTATTGATGGTCTATTTAGTCTCAAAAGCAGTTTCCTTATTGTTGTATGAAGAATCATGTCTGTTGTGTGAGTGAAAATTCTAAGTAGATGAATCCACAAATGTGATTTCTTTCTTTTTCATCATTTTTGCTTGACCTTAGAAAACAAATAACAGTAAGAAATTAAAAATGGACTTAACAATATTACTTGAATTGAGAATCGATTTAGGGTTATTTATATCATCTCTTTGAGTGATGCTTAGTTCTTCATTTTGTTAATAATTCACTTATTCATTCGTTTTTGCAAAAAAAGGCTTTGGCTACTAATTCACTGAATAAGGTAGTTTATCGTAAGAAGGTTTTTAAGATGCTAAATTATCAATAGAAATATCATTTATATAGGATTGATACCCAACACCACTGACTTCAAGTTAATTAGAGTTTACAGTTATATCGATTTCTTGTTGTTTTTGATATTATTGAGGTGAAGGTGGAGGAGTGAATTTTATGAATGAAGAATCTTATTATTTTTATTTTTTGACTGAGTTTATTGGGCTCTATGAGGGTTAGCTTGGAATTGACTAAAGTTACCGAAATGTAGCAATATTTATTTCTTAAGTATGAGGCAATAATATTACTTATTAGTTGTCTAAAGTGACTTGATTTGATGAAATTCTGTTGTTGTTGATGTTGAGGTTATTATTGAGATTTGAAAGGCCAGATGTGTTATGTGGATTTTGGCTTTTTTCTTATGCTATCTCAAACAGAGCCTATGTTATAGCCAACTCTAGGGCTCTTCCCAGACGAGAAGACAGCGATTTATTTTAAATTATTTTTTTGACTTAGAATGAAGGATCAATACTGATGACTCTCTCATGAGGGAATTAATTAACTTCTAGAAGATTATCGAGCTCACTGAAAGCACATTCCTTGTAGCAATCGTTAACTTTAGGTAATTCAATAAGATCTTTGAGTTCCAGATTATTTTGATCTTGAACTTCTCTGTCGAAATTATCTTCTTCAATCGCATCGGAATCTTCACTTTGTGAATTCGCAATTCCTTTTTAATAGATTGGATTATCTTATTTTGATATTATCTGCTCTGGCGTTTTCCCTACAATTAGATTATTACTAGGATGTACTTCAAAGTTATAAGAATTAAGCATGCTAGAAGGATTTGCGAGACGAAGGAGACTTTACGGGATATCCTCAGGTGCAAAAATCCATTCGTTTAGATTCGATGGATTCTCATTTATTTCACTTTTTTCTTTGAATTGATCATTTGCTTAGGATATTTGCAGAATACTCGTCGTAGAAAGAAGAAAAGTGCACAAAGATTAGCGGATATTACTGTGTTTGCGTTCTTTGACATTTTTAAGAACTAAATTGTTGATTCTCAAAGCGAAGTAGACATCCTTGTTGTCCTAGAGACTTGAAGCTAGAGTGTTATATTGCAGAGAGTATGTAAACCGAAGGCAAGACTTTTTAGGTTCAGATGACATTCTACTCGTAGATTACCTCCCCGTTCCATTTGTGTTTCTCTCTGATGAAAACCCTTAATTCTAATTGTTATTTTCAAGTTCACAAAATTTTCTGACAGCTTCATGCGAGGCTTCCTTGAAAATATCTAGATTCTATGCTATTCCAGTTGACATCGCTTATGATTCGCTCCCACCAAAAAGTCGAGTTTTGTAGAATTAATTCGATTTAGAGGGTTTGTTGGACATTTAAATACGGTTGAGATAACTCATTAGTTTTTTACATTCTGTTAGAGGATTTTATGTTAAAACAACAGAACAACGCTTGTTATTCAGGAGAACTTCACTTTCATTAGCAATATTATCTTAAATTGTTTCTTGAAGCTTCAGTATCTTTCTAATAATCTATGGAAAGAGAAGGAAAGCATTAAGATTTTAGGTAATTAAATCTCCAGAGGGTTGATTGTGTCCTTCCTAAATGAATTTAGAGAGAAGAAGTGTGGCAAACCGCTCAGTAGCACCCAAAACTTACCCAGATTAATGGAACAAAACATAATCATAAGGCGAGCTGACTTTCAGCAAAGTCCCATAAAGTTGAAAATCAGCTTCTTGGAGATACGCAAAATCAAGGTAGAGTTTGATTGGCATAACGAATCCATTAATTTTTCTTGCAAAGGAGAGTTTGCTTGCTTTTATGTATTAGCTTGAGCCGCGTTCAACAAACGATCTCAACATAGAATCATGAGTCTTAGCTAGAAAAGGTGGCATTAATTCATTAATATGTGTTATTTTACTGAAACTCTCAGAAGTGTAACCAAAAAAATTAGCCATTTTTTCATCCAAATGATTTGTAATTTTCCCGATGTTTTCTGCTAAGCTTATCCGAATAGTTATGATGGAATCACGTAAATAATTGTCATTTGTTATCGTATCAGGTTCTTTGAGTGAATCTCTTTTACGAAGTTCCAGCAAGAATGTCTCGATTTCATTTGCAGCATGACTATCGTTCAGCACAAACAGGGAGAATATCAAAATGAGTTTCTAGAATTGTATGCATGTATTCACTTTTAGTTTTTTCTGCAGAAGAGCCGTTTCAAGGGTGAATTTATTCTTCAGTTCATATATTAGTCTCATTAACTAAAGTGCTTAATTTTGAAGTTGATTCATGGTCTTAAAACCAGCCTGAAGGCTCGACCAAAGCTTTTGCTTTTTCTCAATCACGTGGAGTATCTCAGGGAAAAAGTTTTCAACGAGTTCATCCATTCCTACAAGCTAGCTCACAGTAATTTCATCTTTACGGCGTTATTCAAGATTTGCATTCATCCCAGCGATTTTTTAAGTAATATCCTGGGAGACTAGCTGCGTGATCATTTTAAAGTATTTATTGAAGTTTTTCCGCTGAAACGAAAGGACTTTGAGTTCATAGTTCGCTCTCAGGTTATTTTTCTAAAAGTTCACCATGAATGTGATGTATTTCAACGAAAGATGCTCGAACTCAGCTCGCTATGCTTTCACGATTGTTAGCGACAGAAAATATTTAAAAACTGAATCCACGAATTCTAGAATTTACTCTACTTTAATCTCAGCCATTTCATTGGTGTTCACTAGGTTCACTCCTTATGCTATGTTCTTGCGAGTTATTTGCTAAGCTATCTTCCCAGCATCGTTTCTAGCCTTCATAAACTTGACACATGGACATTCTGAGTTTTCGCAAGTCTACAAGTGACTCTTGATAATCACCATCAACTTAACTTTCGATGATTGATCTTTTTCACTGTCTAGCACAAGTCTCATGAGTTCTTCGAGATAGATGTCAAGTCGATAAGGGAGATGATTTTTGACTTTCGTTTGCATTATTTTATTCTCAAGGAATTTATTCAACGATTGAAAAAACACATCTGCAATTAGACTCATGAAGAGAGTAAAATACAGCAATTCTTTAGTTTTAATAGCATTATCATTTAAGATCCATATATTACTCACAGTAACAGCTGCGTAGTACTAGGAGATTATTCGTAGATACGAGGAACTTATTGCTGGATTCGAATATGGTCTGTTGAGGAAAAAGTCCACCAGCGAGATTATTCCCATAATTTATGAAAATACATGCTTAATGGTATCTTCACCTGATAAATCAAGGTAGTAGAATATCGACAACAGAAACCGAAATATGAGTGCTGCATTGAATAGCATACTTGTTCTCCTTTTGGTTAGATTCTACTCTAAAAACTCATAATTTCTATAAAAATATGATGTTATTAAAGCAGTCAAAACAGTCAATATTAAACCAATAATCCCAGCTAGTTATTATCCAAATGATATGGAACATGTCTTAGAAGCTAAGTAGCTTTAGCGGTCTGTAGACAAGAGACTTTTTTGAGAGCAGAATATGAAGGAACTATTGATCTCAACTAGAAATGTAAAGAAGAATTGAATAAATAAAGCAAAGTATAAATTAAGCGTAGCGTTAAAGCGCCCAAAGAATTTATGCTATCCTTCATAGAACATCGCTGCGTAGTGTCGGAGAATCGCGATAATAGCCACGTAGACAAAATATATGACCATAAAAATCAAGGAGCTGAAAAAGACGATCAGCGAGAGGGTATCACTTGATTTCAATAAAAGGATATTGTTGATCGAAACCATGGAGATGATTTTAGAGATCGAGTAGAGCTTAGCATCTTCAATTATTTTGCTTTCAGCATCCTTCAGCAAGTAAATGTACAACTGCAGGTATGACAAGAACATCAGAGCTTAGTAGATTTCACTGGGAATGTCATACTTCCCTGGACTCTCGATGATTGCAAGGATAGTATCTTAGTAGCTTTTGATGAAGTTAAACTTTTTGGTACGCTTCCGTTCCATTTTTTTGATTTATTATTCTTTGTTCTTTCAATTGAATTAATACTGAAAACCTGCCAGTGTAAGAGATTCTTGATTCAAATAAAACAATCTTGATACTCTCAGTGAAAAAAAAAGATAATTAATTGAGTTTTTGATTGTATTAAGTGTTTCTTTATCTGCATGAGTTTCAAATAAATTCATGCTCTGTTTATTCAAATGTTAAGTTTACTTGTTTAATATGTTCATTCTAATTAAAAAGGAATACTAGGTTATTCTTATTAGATTTTTTTATGTTTTTTATTTGTAAACTGTATTTCTTTCTTCCTTTTATATAAACTACAATTATTCCATATGTTTAGATTAAAATTACATCTTGAAAGTTAATTGTAATAAACAATAATTTTGCGTCTATTTTGTTTTAAGAAATTTTTCATTAAGTTCAAGAAACAAATTATTATTAAAGCTCCACAGTTTTCAATGTCTCTTATCATTACTTAAGAAGATATTCTAGAAAATGATAAATAGCCTATCCCCATGCTCTGCGAAATGAATCGGAAACCATAGGCGATTCCAAAGAATCTTGGGCCATGCATCATGTATAAAAAATACTACTATTGTTGGAAAATATGTCTAAATCATTAACTAAACTCTATTGTTTTTGTTTGTTTGACAGTGAAGGGTGCTTAAATCCCTCTAAATATGTTTGTCCGAAGTGCTAAAAGAACTATTGCAGTATCGCTTGTTATAAAGCACACAGCGATGTCTGCGTAAACGAATTCTACGCTGAAAATGTCAAAGAAGAGTTAAAAGGACGCCATGCAGATGATGAAACACAAAAAAAGATGCGCAATCTCTTGAAAGAATACAAAGAGTAACTAGATCTTGATAGAGAAGAAGTTGAAGTCCCCAAGAAAACAATAGAAAGGTTACAAGAGCTGAAGGACATGATGAAAGAAAATGAGCTAGATTTAGATGATCTCACGCTAGAAGAGCAGCATTAGTTTGCGTCGTTTATCAAAGACAATAGTGCTGTTAATAATTATATTAAACCTTGGAAACCATGGTGGATAGATGAAGAAGGACTCTTTTCACTTTTTATTGAAGAAGTGACGATTACTAATGAAGAACCAACGAATTCATCAGATAAAACTGAAGGCGCAAACGAATCAAGGGAAATTGTAGAATTCAGAAGAAAATTGAAATAAAAAATAACATAACTTTCTCCTTTCAAGAGCTTTTTTAAAGGCAAACCCAATGAAGATCTTCCATATTAGCTATTGAATATCATGTAAAAATAGCTTTAAACGTAATTACAATAGATAACCAATTTAAAAAATGACTTTTGTAGGTACGGATTCGTGTTAGTATTGAGGCTTTACAATGGAGATATAGAAGAAGATCCTTTAGATTATTTAAATCTCTTAGCGTCTATCTCCCAAGTAAGAGAGATTATTTACTTTAATTTTTCATTGAAAAAATTCCTTTTTTTGTGATTCTTAAACTAGAGTCTGAACCCAGGGAATAAAATATTAGTAGGCACTGTTTAGAATGCGATCAATGAAGTGATATCCAATGCGATCAGAGTTGAATCAGCTGATATTACTCGATTTGTAAGTGCTATTCAAGAAGACATTGTGATCATCTTAAATAACAAAGTGCTCCTGTTAGAATGCTTGTTTAGGCTATTCGATCTGCTTCATGAAGGTATTTACTTGATTACAATATCCAACGATTGTTTTTTTATAATGATTTTTCACTTAAAAAAGGCTAAAAAGATTTGCGAGACTAAATCGACGAAGCTACTGAGGAAGGAACTTCAAAGGGTTTGTTGCAAGAAAATATGAAGAAATTAGGAAACACAAAATAAAAGATTATTTTTTTCCTTAGCTACACAAAAGATTGCCTGTCAGTTGAGCAGCTGCAAGTACTTAGAAACGAAGTGCAATCATATAAATTCGATAAAGAAATTGAAAAGCAAGACGATAAGAAGCTTGGTGAGAAACTTGGTGAGATTAAGAAATTGAATTTATTGCTTTGAACAAACATCAACATTGAAAACAATTTACCAAAAGTATGAAAATAACCTGTTTAATAAAAAGTTAGTATTTCCCCTTCTTCAAGACTCAGCAGAGTTCATATTATCTTGAAATTATTCATCTTATGTATTCGCGGATAGCATATTTATCCCGAACGGATTATCTTTAAGTTCATCTTTGAGTTAATGATCATCGCAAGAGAAATCATCCAAATGTTTTTTAATTTTCATTCTTAAATTCTTGATTTAGATTTCTTGCTAGACGAGTTTCTGCGTCGACAATTCCATTTCCGCTAATAAATCCATCATTTTCGCTTTGTCAAACGTTGCAAGAGTACGCGTATCGAAATTCAACCCTTTGATTATCTTGCCTTTGGATCCTCCCATCGATGTCTTCGCTCGAATTTATGGCAACGAAGCGGAATTTTGTAAATTCGAAACTGTACTCGCCATACGCGTATCCATGTTGAGAGAATCAAATGGATCTGTAAAAAAAAGCAAATGAAGTTAAAAAAATCAGCATAAACATCACAACGTTTTGAGCAAAATTCTATCTTACTGATAGTATTTTTGTCTGGTACACCCACATCTTCAATGTGAAGTAGTTCTTTTGATTTTTTCTAAAGCTGCATTTTGATCCTGTTTAGTTCGTTTCTGACATTATTATTTTCTTTTTTGTTGTTTTCGAGCTATGTCCTTAGATTGGTAATTTCAGAAACATAAAGTTTATTAATCTTCCTCATTTCATTTATTTCGTGAATTAACTCTGCATTTTCTTTCGTTTTCTTGTATATTTCCTTATCTCGTCTTATGACTACTTTCTCAGAAGATTTATTGAGTTAATAAATTGATTTCTCAAGATGCTAGATTTATCTTTACATTTCATCTAAACCTTTCTCGTCATTCGTTGATTACTTGATTTCTTAGCCATTTACATAAACCTAGTAAAGCCGTTGCATTTCTGTAGCCCATTCTTTGGAATCTTTGAATTTTATGCAGTTATGAATATCCATAATTATACGATTATTTAAACTATCTTTTCCTCTAGATTGCTCTTAGCATTCCTTCAAGTTTTTTTTGAGACTATCTACATGAGTCTGCAATTTTTTCATTTCTTCGTTCATTTGTGAAGCGGATTACAACATCCCTTCAAACTCCCCTTCTAATCTAAATAGCTCTTCTTTCAGTTTTTCGATTTGTGACTATCAAAAATAAAAATGTAAAAAAAACTTTATCATATTGTATCTCTTTATGTCACAATCTATTACTTCCTTGGGCTCTAAGCTTTTTCTCATTTCCGTCGTTCGAAATGACAGCACATGCTTGGATTTTTGTAGATCGGATATTTTAAATTTACAGTCTTACATTTTCTTATCCTTTTTTCTTAATATATCCTCTAACTATCTGTGCTCATTCTTCAGCATTTCCATAGCAACCTAAGCTTCTTTCAGCTTTAACCTGCAATCTTATAGTGCTACATCTTTTTCTTCTTCACTTTTTGCTAGTCTCTTTTGCTCTTCTTCTGCATTATCTAACTCCCCTTTGAGCTTATTCTTTTTGTGCTTTAAATCCTAAATCTTTTGTTTCTGCTTTTCTGATTCCTAAATTAAGACCAATACCCACCACAAAATTACTTAATTTCCTTAATAAATGAATCAAATTATAATTCTTTTCACCTTTTCATTTTTTTCAACAATATTTCTAACTTCTGACTCATGTTCTTCTTCTTGCTGAGATAATCTTTCCTCATAGATTCTTTTGAGTTCTTCAGCTGTTTCCTTTGTATTTTCATACACTTTCTGGGCCTTTCCTAATTTTCAAATTCATACTTAATGTTAGGCACAAACTAATACTTGCCAATTTTGTTTTATGTTACCAAAATTAGAATTGAACTCTTTCTTCAAGATATCAATATTCGAATCTTATTTCTTCCCCAAATCTTTAACTTTCCTCTCGAACTTAATCCTTTCTTCTTTGAGTTCTTGTTCTTGCTGCATGTATTTCTCATTCTCGTAAGCAAGTTTTCTTTCATACAGACTCTCTAATTCTTCTACTCCTTTGAGATGTTTTTCTTCCATGGAACCAATAGCCACTTTGTAATCCATTTCCATTTAGCTCTTTGCAGATATAAGGTCTTCATACTACCTTTAGGCCCTGACAATATCTGCTTCTAATTATTCCTTCATTTTTTGCATTTTGTATTCTAAAATACGTTTTTCTTAATCGATTGTATCATTCATTCTTGCTTTGAATTCTCGATAATCTGTAGTCATCTTCTCCTATTCTTGTAAGAATGATTCTATTTCACTTCTGTATACCATCACCACATCTGCTAAATGCTCATCGACAACCATTGCTCTAGGATTCATCTTTTCAAAAATACACAGAAGTTTGGAACAAAAATGATATATTTTTCATAAACTTCCTATTACTTCTCCGCCTCCTGCTTCCTCATCGATCTTGTCACCTTTTAGCACTGATAAGATTTGCTAATCCTTTGAGATTTCTGTTACCTGAGTAATAGCAGTAAAAAATTAAAAAATCATCATTAAACTTTCATCAAAATTTGTATTACTTAGAATATAAAAATCGCTCCATCTTCTCCAGCCGAGAACACATATCTACCATCTGGACTGGTTCTTATTTGTGTGACTGACCCACTGTGAGCTTAGATTGTTTCATAGGGGATCGTACTGAAATGATGACTAAATACCTTAAAATATCGCAATAATACATTGTTAGTTAAATCTCCTTATCTCCCCCCTATCATTTCCTTTATTGAATACTTTAATCGATCCTGTGTTCGTCCCTGCAATGATCCCAAAGTAATTGTAGAAACTTTGAATGAAACTGAAATGTGTAATTCGATAATTCTTTAACTCAAAATCAACATCCTGCACTTAATGCTAATAGTTTGCTAGTGACTAATATCCTTGAGTGCCTGATTACTGCTATTGTTGATTCCTCATTTCTTGTTCGTGGCTGTCCATAAATCCATAGACAATACCTCTGTCTGTCGGATAAACAAAAACAAATAAATAATCCAATAAAAATAGTATTGTTTCTTATACTTTCGTCTCCTCCAGTTGCCCAGATTAGATTCGTTTATGTGTTGTAGATGAGACCAGTATATTTATATTTTTCCTTTTTTTTCAAGTAAAATTATCGATAAAAACAAAATATCTCCTATTTTATATCTTTACTTTTCCAGTAGGTGGTGCCTTTTCTAGTTTTTTCTCTGATCTATTTAGATTAGGGCTTTGGACATTATTTTAATGGAAACTCTAGAAATAAGGAATCCTATTTAAAAAAATAAATTAACCAATATCTTTAGAATGTATGTGTCACATCCAAAATAAAAAAAGTTCTTCAAAAAAGTAAGAAATTGTCTATTTTAGCTATTTTTTTTACCATCTGTAAATCGTTCCATCTAAAGAGCAACTCAGTAGAAATTCATCAAATGGACCCCATATTAATTCCGTGACTTAGCTGGGAGGGCCGTTTAGTGTAATCAGAGATTAAAGTGTGTATGCGTTGTAGATACTAATCGAATATTAATTCGATTGATTCTTCGTTTTCGGATATGCAATTGCTAGATATTATCCTCCAGCTGAGAATTTCATAACTGTGCAATTCTTAATCCCAAGTTCTTTGTAAGGTTTGAGTTCATCTTGCATCACATGATACACGCGCAGTTTATCAATGAATCCTGCAGCTAAATAATATCCTGTAGGATGAAAGGCTATGCTCAATAAAGGTGATTTATCATTTGTGTCAGTTATGAATTTTCCTTTGAGACAAATTATCAACAAAAATAATAATTAATCATTGAGAATTTTCGCATAATTTACTATTTTCTATCAATAAAGTCATCTTTACTTGCAAGTTCACATCGATAATTCATGTAATTCCATATTCTTATTGTCGAATCCTTTTAGCAGCAAGTCGCTATGAGCGGTCTCTGGAGGCAGACATCAATCGATGTGATCGGTCCAAAATGAAATCCACTGTAGACATATTCAAACTTTAACTTCTTCTCCATGTACGAAGTATTACAACGAAGACTTGCTATCTTTGGAAATGAATAGTAACAAAAATCATTTTTTTTTTGAAAATCTAAAACTTCATTTAATTGTTCCTCTTACAGTTTCAGGAACTTGTGGGATGATTTGAGTAAGATCAAACGAAGCTATGTCATTATTCTTAAACCCAATCGCCATAAGATCATCGTTTTTACTGATTTCTATTGTAACAGCGCCACTTCCTCTCTCACTTGTCCAACTTCTGACAAATGCAATTTAATAATCTTCTTCCGACGTTCCAACGTTATCTGAATCCTCATCTTTCATCCACATTGCGAACATACCGTTTTCACTTGCTAAAATCAATCCCTTTGCAAATGAACTCATGCAACTAATCCCTGTGCCTTCCGTTTCAAATCCACTTCGGATATATTATTTGACTTCATTATCTTAAATCACATACACCTCTCCTTTATCGTTACACAAGGCTATCTTGTTTTCTTCGTACCAAATATGATCCGTAAAATTCTAGTTCTGCGGAAGACGCTTAATGTTCTCCCCGATATACACGAAAGCGCTCTTTTGTACTCTTAGGATTTTAAAACAATTTTACCCTGATATTGCTACCATGTGATTGTCTTTAGGAGAAATCGATACTTTCGAGATTGGAATGCGTAATGTTACGCCTGCAACATCTTTTTTATTAGCTAGAATGTCAATAAACACTAATCGAAACTCAGGAGCTTCCGTCAAGCATGCAATGAAACGAGAATCATACGAAAAAGCCATCGCAGAGAAATTTTCTACCATCGTTTCAGAGTAGCTAAACTATTTCTTTTCGTTAGTTAGATTGGATGCAATAGAGCTTGATTTGATATTGTAGACAGACACAGTGGGACAGCGCTTGTTACCGTCATCTTCATTTTTAAGTCGCTCACAGACAGCAATGAATTTTTTGCTTGGCGAAATCGCGAGACTTACTATTTTTTCAATGTTTTCACTCAGCCGCAAGAATGCCATTTCATTTTTATCATGCTGCTTTATTGCAATGAATTTGCCAACTGGATAAAGTAAACTGTAACCATCTTCTTCCATGATTCCCTAATTAGCAGAATAGTTTGATTTTGTAATGAAATAGTTTTTGAGATAATGTTGCTTCTTACAACTGAGTTCCTGTATCCATTGGAGACGAGTGATCCAAAACTATGGATGAGATCTAATTTCAATCGCTGATCTTCGATTCCTTTTTTTCCATCTTTCTTTGTCTTCTATTGAGCTTCATCACTTCCATTACCCTTGTTCATTGATGGAAAATTTTAAAATTTACCTGTTTTTTTAATATCACTAATTATCTTGTTTTAGAGAGAGAGAGCAGATGTGAGAATGTCTAAAGAAAGAATAACTCAATTTGACAGTTTCAAGCAAGCATTAATCAAACTGTGCATATAATAATAATAATAATAATAATAATAATAGAAACACTTTTGTTTCATCAATTCGAGATTGGTTTACAAAGTAGTTTTTTATTTATGATTCGATTTGATGGAATGATTGTTATTCATCAAAGGAATACTTATTTATTTAATTGAAGCAAATGCTCTTTTAAAACTAAAATAATTCATTTTCACCTCGTTTTTATTTTAAAAGCGCTTGAGCTTCGTTTGTGGAAGATTAAATATTGATCACTTTTTACGCAATCCAACCATCATAATCCATTTGATTTAAAATATCCTTAGGGAAATTAAATAGAACAAACTCTTACTTTGAGCAAAATCCTTGATGAGAAGCTAAAAATACAAATATTGAAGTTAGAAGAATCCAGGCAATGAAAATAAAATTTGATATCAAAAAGTCATTAAATTTGGAATTATTTATCAAAAAAAATTAAAT
>Ga0302271_10000673_pt1 | contig 33445 bp, 20 predicted proteins | sample III_Bog_N1_1_FD_198767 | JGI IMG/M metagenome (GOLD analysis project Ga0302271, IMG submission 198767) | Peat permafrost microbial communities from Stordalen Mire near Abisko, Sweden - III_Bog_N1_1 | ecosystem: Environmental > Terrestrial > Soil > Wetlands > Peat | place: Sweden: Abisko... | reverse complement strand
GCTCAAGGGAAAAGTTGTCTTGCTTCTTAAGAATCTAGCTGCCGCAAGTGTGGAAAATAAAACACACCTTGAATCAACTGTTCTTGCTCACGAAGAAAAAGAAAAACTTGTAGCATTCCTCTCTTGAGCAGAAGGACATCATAATAGATCGAAAGGAAAAAATATTCTTTTTTAAAGTTGAAAAGGTTTGTTTTAGTATTTCAATTCAATAACATATTATTCTCTTAATAATTATTCAAAAATAAGAATAAAAAGGATATATTTTTGAAAGCAAATGCTTGGTGGAATGTTCAGAATAATATAGGAAAGATACAAGACAATAATATATTGAAATCAATCTTCCTTTTATTCTTGAATAGTGTGTTGATTTTCTTTCTGATTCTGGAAAATCTTTGATTAGTTAATGTCTGTTCTTTGTTTTCTCCTACTCATTTTGAGGAATGAAAATAAATTAAAAAAAAATCAAATTCTAACTTTTTATCAAAAGAAGATTTTAAAACAAAAGCTTAAAAACTTGAAGAATATGACAGGAGAGACTATTAACGTGACTGAAGATGGTGGAATCACTAAGACAATTATCCATGAAGGATCTGGGGATTTGACTCCCTCCACTGGTCAGACAGTGAAAGGTAAAGAATGATTTTTGAAATGTGTTTGAGATTTTTAAGAGAACATTAGAAGTAGCTTTATTAATGAGTGATTTTGGTTTATTTTAATGTAAAAATAGTACTTTACACTGGTAAGCTACTCGATGGGACAGTCTTTGACTCCAATACCAATAGAGAATCCCCATTTAAGTTCACCATTGGAAAAGGTCATGTCATCAAAGGTTGGGATTTAGGTAAAGCAAATGTGGATATTTCTAACATAAATTGGATAAAGATTAGGGAAAAAATATGCATAAAAAATATTATTATTTTGATTATTCAAGGTGTTGCAACTATGCTCAAGGGAGAGAAGTCTTTGCTAACATGCACTGCTTCTAATGCATATGGCGAAACTGGAAGTCCTCCTACTATCCCTCCAAATGCCACTTTGCAATTTGAAGTAGAATTACTTGATTTCTTCGATAAAGTTAAGACAAAAATGGACTACTCGATTGCAGATAGAATTAAAATGGCTACAACATTTAAAGAATAAGGAAATGTAGAGTTTAAAGCTGGAAATCTTGAAAAAGCTGAAATCGCATATGAACAATCTATTGATTATCTGGAGTTCGACGGAGAACAAGAAGAAGTTAAGGGAACCTCAGAAATTAAACTTGCTTCCCTGCTTAATCAGGCTGCTGTAAACAAATAAATTGTTTTCATTAAACAAAAATGGAGTATTTGATTCAAATTTGTTTAACAAAATAGGTCTTTTTCAAGCAATAAAAATGGGAAAAAGTTCTAAACAACTGCTCACGTGTCCTTGTGAAACAACCTAACAACGTTAAGGCTCTTTTCCGTAGAGGCACTGCTAGCATGAATAATGGTTTACTAGATGAAGCTAAAGTTGATTTGCTTCACGCTTAGTAGCTTGACCCTGCCAATGGAGAAGTAATTGCAGCACTCAAGACTTTTGTAGCCAAACAAAAAGAAATGAACGCCAAATAAAAGTAAATGTGGGGTGGACTCTTTGGGAAAAGTTACTATGAAGATGCCAAAGTCGCTGGAAACGACTTTAGCGATCCCTCTAACCCAGTTGTATTCTTTGACATTCAAATCGGTGAGGATGCACCTTAGCGAATTGAATTCGAACTCTACAAGAATATTGTACCTAAAACAGCAGAAAACTTCCGTGCACTTTGCACAGGAGAGAAAGGTACTGGGAAATCTGGAAAGCCTTTGCACTTTAAGGACAGCATTTTCCATAGACTCATCAAGGATTTCATGCTTTAGGGAGGTGATTTCACTAATGAAAATGGAACTGGTGGAGAATCGATTTATGGAAATAAATTTGATGACGAAAATTTCAAAGCAACGCACACTAAGAGAGGTCTTCTTTCTATGGCCAACAGTGGACCAGGCACAAACGGCAGCTAGTTCTTTATTACATTCAAGAAAACAGAATGGCTTGATGGAAAACATGTCGTATTTGGTGCTGTTACGAAGAATCTCAGTTTCTTAGATACTATTGAGAATAGTTCCTGTGAAGGAGAAAAACCATCTAAGACAATCCGTATTGTAGATTGTGGAGAGGTTGCTAAAGCACATTGATTTAAAAAATAGAAAAAAATATTTAATTATGCATTATTTGTGGTCTCAAAGCGTCAGAATCATAAAATAAAAAAAACAGAAATTCAATTTCAAATTCCTTTTTCATCATTTCTATTAATAGCTCTCTAACAATAAATTTGCAATACCTAGCTAATTAAGCTAAGTCCTTTAATGTTCAACACTTGATTTAAATCAATCTCCTCGATTACTTGATAATATTGTTTTTGATTGTCTTTGCTGCTTTGTGAAAAAATTTAAGAATTCGAAGATTTTCCAGCTAAACAAAACCTTGAGCGAGGATATTTGCACCACGAGAATCAATTTTATTCATACTGATTTCAAGATTAATTTTAGAAAGCACAGAGAGTTTCTCGATTGCCATAGAGAGCATGAGGGCACCATTATTGCTTATTTTATTATTGTTCAAGATTAAAGCGAGATTCTAAAGCCTGCAAAGAGTAGAAATAGCTATCGACAGTGGTTATATTTGAAAATCGTCAATTTCGCAGCCAAAAAACTGCAAAGTGAGGATCTCAAGATTGACTAATTTTGCAATACAATTTGAGAGGTGCTACATTCCAATCTATTTTATTGGGTCCATGCTGTTTCGAAAGGTAAAACTTTTCAAATCAATTAGTGTTGAAAGAGATGAAGAAAGAGCTGCTAAATCATGATCACTAATGTTATTCTAACCAAGCGAAAGTTCTAGACTTGCTAGATTCTTTAATTTGGATAATCCTGCAGATAGACACTTAATTTGCTCCTAGATTTCGTTCAGATCGAGGTTTAGAATAAGATGCAGGACATTCTAAAGATAACTTAGACCATTTTCAAAGTCCCAATATCTTATATCACCATAATTAGCCTATTTCAGATTTAATTCTAGGAAAGGAATACTTTTAAAGGTAGAGAGGCTCTTGAAAAACACCTCAATTCCTGAACAAAGGAGTTAGTTCCCATTAAAGTTGAGCTCTACTTTTTTTATCTTGAGCAACTACGAAAAGTCACAAGGATAAATGCAATTGTTATCTTTGCAATTTATAGTATTTGACGGCAATTGGATATTCACGTATTCAAGGAGAATTAGCTTTGAGATTGCTTCGAAAATAAAATCAACGCCTAACTTAGAAATCGAATTGTTTTGCAAGCCTAACTCCAGAATATGTAGTTCCCTGAGGCTTCCGATGCTTGCCATGAGAGATCTGACACCTAAATCATTAAGGTTACTTTTCCGCAGCCATAACTTTAAGCTGGAAAGAAGAGTCATCTTTGAAATAGCTGCAGGCAAAGAAATAATAATAAATTCAGGATTTAGATTTATATTATTTTCTAATGATAATTCCAAGGTTTTTAGCTGTGGAAGCCTCTCAATGAGGACAATAGTGCTAAGATCAATTTATTTAGTGGAAAAAATGTCTTTTTCTAAATGTAACTCGAAGTGTCTAAGATCTTTGAGCTTAGAAATTGAATTTGACAGGGCAGTAATATCATTGGATGTTATTTAGATATTCAAAGAGTTGATTACAAGACTTTGAAGTTTTGTAAGCTTGGAAAGGGCTTACCAGAAATGATTATTTGACTTTTAGATTTTATATACATTCTTTGCATCAACAGTTAAGGATAAAATATTCAAAGATTGCTCGAAAACAGATGCAATTTGCTCTCCTTCTGCCTTATCTACTTTAGAAAGGATCAATGTTATGCTCTCAACATTGAACACAATAGAAGTGGTTGGATGTAATAGTTCCTTCACAGTTAGTTTTTTGATAAATCGGGCTGGTTAAAGAAGCCTAGACGGAACTAAGAAATTATTCTCTGATAATGGCTTCATGTGTGCTCAATGAAATTGTGAAAGTACAGTACTTGTTTTCTTATAACTTTTGTTGTTTTATGATTTAAGTTTCATGGTCTTTGTTCCCATCAGCTTGTGTTAAGTTAATTTTTGTAATTTTTAATTAAGAAGTATTCACTTTGAGAGATGAAGATACAAGCAAGAAAAGAGAAACGCAAGATCCTAATGTAATATAATATGTTTCAAATTTTTTTTTCAACTTTTCAACTAAAATATTACTTTTTTGTATCTCTTTGGATTTCTAAAATAAATAAAAAAAAAATGGAAGTATTAAACAAATATTAAGTGTATTTCAAGACTTGTCAGTCAGACTAATTAGATGATTTCTAAAAGAAACAATAGACGTCATGATACTTTATATCTTGATGTGCTTCTTTTAAATCTTTAAATTCTTCTTCTGCTTCATGCTTCCTCTGATGCAGATCCTACTGAGATGACTTTGAAATACACTGTAAAAAGAAACCCTGCATACAGAGGAATAGTCAAATTATCATCTATGTAATGCTTTCTTGAGCTTGGTCCAATTTCAGCTAGGATAGCAACAACAAAGCATAATGCAGCAAATGAAGGATAGTCCATAGCATCCAAGGCAGAATAATTCAAGGAATCTAAAAATATCATTCGATAAATCACAGCGAAAACGGTACAAGCAATTCCACATCCCAAAGTCCCTGATACACTCTTGCCTTCCATGAAAGTGTGCGATCTAAAATATATCCCACAAATAGATGCAAATGGATCACCGAAGCTCAAGAAAAGAACACTTAAATACGTCACTGTTCTATCGAAGAACACTACACATAAGAAGACTCCAAGAAGGAAGTAAAATGCGCCAGGTAGTCCTTCGATTTCATGAGGTCTCAAGAGAAACTTAAAGGATTAGAGATACAGTTTGTTAAATCGTTCATTGTGTTTCCGTAAAATGTGAACACCCAAGAAATAGAGGAATCCGCTAAGAGAAGTATACAGTGCTGTAGTGTCTGAGAGAAACTATCCGATGATCAGAAAAATGAGTCCTGTTCCCATATGTTGGATTCGTCTGATGAGATGGAATTAATTGGAGTTTTAAGTTTTGGTGCTGGGTGTGATAAATTTCAAGATGTAGTTGAAACCAACCACAATGGCGATGATAGTTAGAATAAGAAGCCACATAGCATAATAAATCAATTTTTCTATAAGTGGGGATGCTAATTACTCTCTCTCTCTTTATTTGGAACTTTGAAATCTTCAAATTATTAATTAAATAATAGATTTGATTTTTATTATTTTTTTTTCCCCCATTTCTGTTCCTAGTACTCACCTTAATATCTTTGTACTTACATGCACTCAATGTAAATGAGGTATTTAGAGAATCCAAGATTTTACCAGCAGATTTAATTAATTTTCATTGAGTTCCGCCAACTAATTATCCCCCAGCAACAGTCTCCAACATTAAATCAATGCAAATTTTCCTTTTTGTTTCATTGAAAATAACAAAGCAATACAAATTCTGTAAAATCTTCCATATTTCTCAAATAAAATTATTTCTGCACAATTTAACTTTATTTATCTTATTTATTTTGTATTTTTCGATATTATTATTTTTTATAAAACCTATTCATTTTGAAGTTAAAAATCCTATAACTTTTGTTAAAAACAAGCTAGAGACAAAAAAAATTCCAAAATTCATTTAACTAATCTCTACGTAGAGAATATTTGAGAATTTCCCTTCTCTGGGGGGTATTCCTCAAATTTTTTAATTGTTATTTTTAATGTTTTTTTTTTGAGGAATACGAATTTGATTTTGTTTGTGATTTGAATTTTTTTGAATTGTTTTTAAATTTCTTCTTTTTCAATGATATATCATATTCTCTTTTTAATCTTTTTAAATAAAAATGGCGTAATATTAGTAGTATTTTGACATAGTTTTAGGCTCTCAATCGATGAAAGTAACATATATTAAAATATATCTTTCTCTTTTTGAGGCGTAGTTAATTGGTTTACTTTTTGACATTGTGGTGCTAAGATGAAGGACGTTCTTCATTAGCTCTCTTAGAGAGACAGCACACAATCATTGCATGCTATCGATCTCATAAGATCGGAGACCAAGGAGATGCTTATCAACAAACTGATATCAAAGAATATGAATTCTTGCAGTTTTATTGATGCCTTCAATCCAAGGTCTATGGAATCTCTCTATCTCAATCTCATTTAAGCAGAAACAACTCTCCGTTGTGGGATAATAATATATTCAGCTTGCCATCCGAGCCCCATGACAAAATGTTCTCTGATAGATAGGCATGCTGAAGGAATTATTATTATCCTTGGAATCGAAGAATAAATTTCAAAAATGTTTATCCGCAGTACATTGCTAAAAAACTACGATGCGCAACAGTGAGCATCTCCACAAAAAGAGAAATGAAAAATTAGAGATCCAAGGTTAATTTTAGAAAAGGAAATGAATATTAATATTCAAGTCTCTAACTTTTTCTTAATTATAACTGAAAAAAGTAAATTTTAGTTGAGGATTTTGCTTGAAAATCACTCCCCACCAGATTGATGGTTTTTTAAATCGAAACTGATTTATTTGATTATTGAAAATGAAAAATCAATCTTTTTTTATCATTTTTCTTTTTAAATTACAAATTTTTTTGATTTTCCCACTTAATAAATTAGTTAGCACTATCAAAGGAATTTATTTGATGTCAGTTAATTACATTTATAATTTTTTTGAAATCTCATTTGTTATCTTGAGACATTTGAAGGGTCAGTATTGTTTAGTATTTTTCTCATTTTATTCTTACTAACTCTTCTAAATTATTTGTCATTTACAAAATCTAATGGAGACATACAAATATATATATAAAAAATAGAGTAAAGATGATATGTTTTGCATTGATATTTTGTGTTTTTTTCTTCATATTCTCTTAAGCCACTTTTTCTTTTCATTTTGCAGTTTTCCAGCTGTCTGTGAAGGATTCAATGATGCAATTTACGGAATTGGATTATTAAATGTTAGTTTCATGAGAATTTCATTTTTAGTTTATTATTATTACTATTAAAATTAATATTATTATTAAGATTGCAACTACTGCTAGCTTTGATTGGATAATTGCTAAAATGGCTAAGAAGGATAAAATTACTACTGCTAAGAAGATTATTGCAATTATTTAAGTTGTCCTTGAGATCCAGCAGGTACTTGTGTATTCTAAACATACCCATTGTTTTTGCTTAGCACACATAGAGGTTCTTCATAAGTCAAGGTTATTCCAGCAAATCCAAAATTAGGCTAGCATTAGAGGTTCTCTTAGTTTTGGCTTTTTTGTGAGTTCAAAGACGGTTTTGTAGGATTAGGAATTGCATCTCTAAATGGTGAATTTTGAGCTATTTGAGGTAACTATATTGTCTAATTACTATTTTATTGCTGGTAGCTGCTTCCTTATTAAGGGAAAGTAATTAATTATTGCTATTACAAGGGTAATTGACTTTAAGAATGATGTGAAAATGAAGAAAAAGATGATGAAGTTGTTGATTATTATGGAATAGTTGCAATGTATTCTTTGGTGGAGAGTACTTTTGCACGATTTTATTAATCTTTTTCATTGCTTTCATCCATTTTATTGTTATTTGGTGTGTATTATGCTACTGATGAACTACCTTAGAAATCTTCAGCTTCTTTTTGAATCTTAACTGGTGTCTGAGCGAATAAAAAAAGAAATTTTTCATAAGAAGTCTAAAAAAAAAACAATATTCTTACAGTATTCTTTTCGATTTCCATTTTGTTGCTTGAAATTTTTGGTTTGGCATGCAGATCTGTTAAGAGTTTGGCATATTTGAAATATGAATCATAGTCTTCCATGAAAAGCTTGCCTGCTTCTTCGTTGAGAGCACTTTCAGGAAATGGTATGATTAGCAAGCATTTTACGACCTAAAAAAATAAACAATTTTGAGTTGATAAAGAATGAGTAAAAAAATAAAGAAAAATTTGAATAAAAATAGCAAAAATTGCTTGAAAGTAGCATGCTTTTTTCTATTTTATAGTGATATTGATTAATAGTTAATTAGGTAACTGTAATAGAAATAAAAAGTCCGAATGAGAGCAATAAAATGAAAGAGTGAATTTGCAAATTATTGTAAAAAAATAAAATGTCAACCTCGAAGATGTTGTAGAAAGACCAATTCTATGGATTCCAATCTTTCTTGAGTGTATTAACGCATATCTCTCCCTTTTCAGAGACATTTGGATGGAATATTTTCGTCAAGAAGTAGCCTTGTCAAACAATCCCATTAGTTTGTCAGTTAGAGAAACTTGAAAATCTGAGAACTTCCTGAATGCATTTTTTTATTTTACCTTTTGGTGGACATTTAGGAAAGTCATGAGGAAGGCTGAGCTTGCATCGAAAGACTCCTCCTTAGTAGGGCGTCTGCACTAATGTGAGGCAAATGAATAATTATTTTTAATTTAAGCCCAGTTAGCGTGTTAAAAATTATTGGGTTTAGGATTAGTTTTTTACCTGGTCCTTCGAGCTCAGCTTAGATGTCGAAAATATCGGCATCATTGAGAATCAATGTTACACCTTAATAAAGCAAATAATTACATGAAATCACTAGGTAAGAGAGTGAATAGGATCTGATGCGATTTTACCTGCAGGAGCCTTAACGCGGAGTTAGTTTAACTATCTTGTAACAGCTATGGTGACTCTTGGATTACTTGGACCTTCTTGATGCTGTTGAGTTTCGATGTTTTTTCAAAAAAATAGCAATCAAGCAATTGTATATTCGAGTTATTGTTGCATCTAACCCCTGAATGCGTTTTCATAAACTCTGCTTACCATTGGATTGGTATGTATGTCTAAGGAGGGTGAGTGAATGAGTGAGGGAATTAAAATTGTTTTGAACAACAGAAGCTTTTTTTTTTCTTTTTCTTGCTGCTTTTTCTTTCAGAATTTAATCAAATTAGGTTGCTATTCTCACATATTTCTTCTCTTCCACTGATTTCGCTGTTAAAAATTATTTGTACATCGAATGCCTTCAAAATATCGATCCCCTTATTTGTTTCGCATCCAATATGGTTAATAAATCCCTTCAGTAATAGTAAAATAATTTATAATACAATTTATTATTATTTATGAAGGAGTATTTAGTTATTGTTTAGTATTAATAAAAACTTCATTGCTTTTTTAACAAACTTTTTGGCCCATCATTGACAATAAACACTATCTTCAGCAGCCTCAAACAATCATTAGATACTTTTGAGTCTGTAGTATCTATTCTTTCAGAGTACATTTTGATGTAATTCAAAATGAATAACTAGTTTTACTTTTTCTTAAAACAAACAACTTTGATCAAATACAAAATGTGAGTCAAAGTGATAAACTTCATGGAAAATAAAACAAAAATTAGAAAAATCAGTCATTAAGAATGATAAAGTTTTACGATTGTCTACACTTAATGATTGCATGCCATCTGAATCAAACAAAAATAGCTAAATAAACTCCACTCTTTGGTTTAAAAGAAGGAGAAACAAAATAATCAAAATAAGTTAATCAAATATTCTAACCATACTACAATCAATTCATAAAGGGAATAATTTATTTGATTTCTAAAAAATGAAAAAGATGAAAAAAGATGAATTTAATGAAATTTACAACAAGAAGTAATACACATACAATTGAAAGATGAAGATGTTTATATGCTTCTATGTTGCTATCAAGAAGGATCGTTTAAAACGACCTTCGTATCATATCATATTTGATTTCTATTTGCTTGTGATTTATTTCCTGAATATTGAAAATAAATGAAGATTCATTTTTTTGATTTTATAAAAAGTTGTTGATCAATTATGTCAAAAAATGGCAAAAACCATTAATCAAATAGTTTACATGAATAAATAAGCTTGGATTCAACAAACAAAAGAAGAAATTTACAAATTTTCTAAGCAATAATCATTACAAAACCTTTTCAATTGTAGTTTTCTTTAATAAATTCATTCGATTCGATAACTGATTTGTCTTATGAAACTCTTTAAATTTTAGAATATCAAACCATCTTGAAAATATTCTAATTTTGTTGATTCTTTCTATTAGGTTGACGTTCTTTCCAAGCAGAAAAAAAAAGAAGATCAATTTGTTGTCTTAATCTACATTTTTGTATTTTAAGATTGAAAAGGATGAGAGAAAATAAATAATCACTCATAAAAAAGGTTTAATCTTTCACAATTAGAACAGGCTTTCTAGAAAAAGAGAGTGAGATTATTTTGAAAGACAATCTTCTGATCTGTGGAAAATGAGAAATAAAACCAAAAATTGATCTCGTAATTTTTTATTGAAAAAAATAAAAATTAAAGAAAAACTAATCCATCACTTTCAAACATCAGCATCATATCTTCAAATGAGCAAGTTTGCAGGCTATAAAGCAATACGTTAACTTGGATCAGGGTCTTTCGGAACTGTTGAACTAGTAGAGAACAGCGAAAAAGAGCTATTTGCTTTGAAATCCTTGCTAGCTAAACATCTGGAAAACTAATCTAATATTAATAAGATTCTACATTATTTTCGGAGAGAGATTGATATCATGTGCAAATTGGACCATCCAAACTTAGTCAAACTCGTTGATTTCTGCGATGAAAAAGGTTGCTATCAGATTCTCATGCAATACTGCGATAATGGAAACCTTCAAAATTATCTAAAAAAACTACGCGCAAACAACGAATTGAATGAGCAGAAGATTCTTGATATTTTTTATCCTATCGCTTCAGGTTTTGAATATCTCCATAAAATCAATATTATGCATAGGGAGTAACGCTTCAACCAAATAAACAAGATCACAAACAAGAGTTTCGGTTTCATTTTTAACAATATCCTTTTTTTTTAAAAAAACAGCATTAAACCAGATAATATCCTATTCCACAAAGGAATTGCTAAAGTAGCTGATTTTGGTCTTTCAATATCCCTTGGAGAAGATAGAAATATGGCAACTACCTATGTTGGTACACGAATCACAATGGCTCCGGAAGTTCTCTTGCATTGTGAGTACTCTAATAAAGCAGATATTTATAGGTAAAAAAAATAGAAATAAAAGAATGTTTGGTTTTAAGTAGTATTTATTATTTTATTTTTTAATTCAACATCAGTCTTGGCGTGCTGCTGTATTATATGTTTTATTAGACATTTCCTTTCAAAGGCAAAAATGAAATGGATCTTTGTGAAAATATTAAAAAAGGAAATATCGTCTTTGACCAAACAAAAATAGCTATTTCTGAGTAAACACAAGATCTTATTTGCCTTATGACAAAGCATGACCCAGATACCAGACCTGATATAACTACAATTCGATCATTTCCTTGCTTCCATGCCTAGATAGAAAAGGAAATGCAAGAAAATCGAGAGAACATTGAGAATATGTATAAATCTTGCAATAATTAGGATAAACCTGTGGAGGTAAAAATTGATTCTCAAACTTAAAATAATAATAATAATAATAATAATAATAATAGCCCTACTTTTCCTCATCAGGAAAATAAGCAGGTAGCAGATTAATAATCTCAACCTGTCTAAAAATTTGAAGCTAACCTACCGAAGAATAATGAAATACATTTAACTGTTAATAATTAAAAGAAACAACAGAAATATTATTAATTTTTGAGGGTAAAAATTGAATAATATGGAAATTTCCTTAATCTAGATGGGCCAGATCCAAATGAAATGTCAGCATTCGATGAAATTTACACAGGCAATATCATAGAAAACTCAGAAATCTAATAAAAATTAGCTAATTATCGAGGTCATGCCAACAGTTTTAACGAATTCATAAAGGTTGGCAAATAAATTATCTCACTTTCCTTTGACTTTTAAAAATTTTTTTGCAACTTTTTGGTTTTAGTTTTAGTAATAAGTGATCTACATCCATTCGCTAATACGACAAATACCTAACGAATAATAAATGAGTCGAAATGAAGAGAAGTTCTGGGAAATGATAGTCACTTACATCGTGAAATAAATGGAGGCTGCTTTGTAGTATATTTAAGCAGAAGTAGATCAAGCTTTTTTAAAATATGACTTCTATCTGGAGCAAGATATGAAGAAAATAAAGCTAACTATGAGTAACATCATTCTAAATTAGCGAAAACAATGGGGATAAAAATTAGTAGATTTAGAGGAGAAGAAAGAAGACAAATCTCAATTCATGTCTTAAATCTAAGAATCTGCTGCAGATCTTTGCAGTGCCTACTTCCGACGTATGAATAGAGCCAAAGAAGAACAATTGCAATCACAATATCTTTCGCTCTAACTGTTGATGTGGAATTTAGTGTAGATGGCTGTGGGAAACTAAATCGGTACCTGGTCTGGATTCGTGTTGTTTAATATTAAAGTTTAAATGATATCCTCTGATGGCAAAAAGAACTTCCTCGATGGCACTCCAATAACTTTTAATTAATGAAGGATTATTTGGATTATTTATTTTAATCCTATTGTTGATATTGCATAATAAAAACCTAGAAAAAAGGATATTGCAATTATTGGTTTGCTTAATAATAAAGTGAAATCCATTACAATATCTATGCGTGTTATTAAATTAAATTTGATATATGATTTCGTATAAATAGCCATGCTACTTAACATTTTAATAGAATACAGAAGCATTTGTTGAAAAAATAGAAATTTTTAGAATATTTTTGAGGGAAAATATCAAGGGAAGAGAGAGAGAGAGAAAGAGAGATAATAGCTTAATAATAAATAAAAACAAAGGGAAAAGAATCTGATCTGAAAAAACAATAAATTTTATTTTCTGAAATGTTTGAGGACAAATACTTGATCAAATGGCAGTAAGTCATCACTGATAAAGGAATTTACACTGTTGTAGAACAGATTGGTGAGGGTAATTTTGGTAGAGTGTTCAAGGCGGTGGACGCAAACTCTTAGAAATTTTTCGCAATAAAATAAGTTCCAAGTTTTAAGTTGAAAGATGAATTGATAAGAGTTGCTTTCGAGAGAGAAATAGAGATCCAGAAAAAAATCGAAAATCCCAATGTTGTGAAACTCTATGAGGATTACTATCATGCTCCTTCATAATCGTACTTGCTCGTTATGAGATACTGTCAAGATGGAGATCTCGCGGAAAAAATAAAAAAAGATGGCGTTTTATATGAAAGACTTGCCATCAATTACTTTAAATAAATCCTCAATGGTTTCCTTGGACTGCATCAAGAGGGGATAATTCATAGAGAGTAAAGAATAAAATACTTTTTTTCGGTGCTTTTGTTTCACTAATTTATTGTCTTTTCTTGTAAAATGTTATGTGGAATAGCATCAAGCCTAGCAACATCTACTTGGACAAGGGAGTTGCTGTCATAGGAGATTTCGGATTTGCTAGACGAGTCGAACAGGGTGAGTTCGCTAAATCTTAGTTAGGCACATTTAGTTATATGGCTCCAGAAATGTTCTAAAACTAGCCTTACATACATTCAGTAGACATTTACAGGTATGATCGTGGGTTGATTTTCTTCTGGAGAATCAGAAGATTCTATTTTTTTATTATCTTCTTATCTTATCATGATTTTTTTGTAAAAGCCTTGGAGTTTTGCTGTACAATATGATATTCGGGGAAGTTCCATTTAAAGCTCTTTCAAGTAATTATGTAGATCTATATGATCAAATCAAGAAAGGAAATATTGATTTCACTCTTAAGGATATTAATATTAGTAAGGAAACTCAAACTTTGATTAAGAGAATGTTGGCCTACGAAGTAAAGGACAGGATAACTTGGAAAGAGATTTGCTAGCTGCCTTTACTTTCTGGGAGTTTGAAATATCCAGAAGAAAAAATTTGCTTAGCAATCCTTGAAGGAGAAAAAATAAACTTTTTATCTAATAAAGAGTTTTATGAAGCACACCCCTAACTGGAAAAACTGGAAGTCGTCAAGGAAAATAAAGATTAAAAATATCCAAGTCTTCAAAACTTGCAGAAACAACCCAATCCGTAAGATTAAGAAAAATAAAAGCTGCTACAGTAACAGCAACAACAATAGCTCTAACTGCAGTAGCAACAACAGCTTTAACAGAAGTAATAAGACCTTTTACTGCAAAAATAATAAGCTCAAGCCAAAATAGATGCTTAAAAAAAAGAAGATGAAATCTTCAGCACTGGAATAAACAAATATTTTCATCTTCGGAATGTAAGATTGCTTCACAACAAAATAAAAATTTATTTTTTGTAATCCCTTCCCCCCAAGAACACAATCAATTCTTAATCTTGACACTTAAAATCTAATTATTTTTTTCTTTAGCTATATGGAAATCTCATCAGAATCTTAAACGATATCAACACTCTAAAAGAGTTCAAAATAAACTATTAGATCCCAGCCTTTATGACAGCTAAGAAGATCATCTAATAAATCAAGTAACTCCTCAAAATTATCAAGGATAAATAGAATATCTTCAACATCTAACCCTTCGATAAATTTGTGGCAACATAATAATACGCGAATTTTTCTTCAAACTGTGAAGTTAACCTCAAAGATATGAGGGGAGCCTATCCTTTACTTCTTTAGGAGTGTAAAGATAGCATAACAAGATTACGCCTCACACATCCACCTCTAATTTAACAGCTGGCAACTGAAGAAACTGATGATAAATTTGATGCGATTTATAAAGAATGTCTCACAAATTACTCCTTCGGTTTAAGAGAGCAATGCAATAAAGACTAAACCGATGGCTAGAGAAACTTGTTTTGCCATCTGATTCATGTTTCAGAAATGGTACAATATGAAAGTTTTGAGAAAGACAACTTTGCCTTTGATTTCACGCAGCACAAGAACGAGATTAGAAAGATTCCTTTCGAACAGTTTGAGAAGAAACTTGATGAAGCATTTCAAAGGATATTTAGTTGAAGTTTTGTATTGTAAACACTCTTCCGTTTGATTCTGCTTAGATGTTGTGTTTGATTAATTATTTTTTATGAAAATTATTCAATGATTTATTCAATTTCATGAGTTTTTAATGACAATATCTTTGAAGTAGTTATTAAGAATTACAAGTACATATAAAAGCAGACACAATATATTTTGAAAGATGATCAAACGTTGTTCAAAAATACAGTTACTGCAAATAATACGCGAATGTTTGAGTTTCTACGAAATGTATTAAAAAATGAGAATCTTGATTGTCTTGGAGAATCGCAGCTTGGATTTATGTAATTTCAAGTTATGTGGAATCTTCTTCTTTAAAAACGGGTTATGATGGAATTTTCTTCACAATCGAGCTCATTACATAATGCTTGATGAGTTTCAGTAAATTTAGTAAATTTTCTTGCTGAACTTTACTTGGTTTGTTGACTAATTGCTTATCTTCGACATTTTTTTTAAATACTTTTTTGAACACACTTCCAAATTACTTCGATACAATCGGGCCACTAATACTCCTGTATAATTCCTTTATTTCTTGCCGAAAAGGACGGAAAGATATTACTTTTGATTGAATTGCACTTAAATCGTTTGTATTTTAAGTAATTATTGTATTTTTATCTAGATCGATGTAATACCATTCTGGATTAAAACCGATATTATCCAAGCAGTGTTTGGCACTCATATTCAAACCAATTAAAATTGGCACCGGCGCTTCAAGTAAAAACAAGAGATCATCGCTGAGACAGAAGATCACCGGATGTGGATATTGAAGAGGCTTAAAAAGTGTCTAGAATGTTTACACTGTGAACGTTAGCAAAGTTAAGTTTTATGATAGAAATACAATTTTTTTCTCCAACATCACGAGAGTCAAGATCATAGCAAAATCTTCAAAGGGTAAATTCGAGAAAACTAAATAAGCTGCCTCTAATGCTTCTACAAAGCCTAATTCTTCTATTGGAGGGACTTTCATCCCTAGAGTTTAAGTTACTGGACTTTTCGACCTTCTATGGAAAGAATCAACTTATGGAGGACATAAAACATCAGGTAAAGTAAACACTACTTAAACAAAGTGATCTGTGCGTGCTTCTTGCATTTAAAGAGTTCTAAGACTCAGTGAGAGCTCATTGTCACTGTTGAGCTATGTTAGAACTGATGCAAAATCAACTTTTTGCAAGTCATTATCAATTATACCAGAGAATGAACTGGACAATAGTCTCACAGTCTTTACCCTATTGACTATTTCTACAAGCAGCTGCAAAAAGAATGTCAAAAATGGGTAATACGTCAAAAAGCAGTAGACTGTAGAAAACATAAAAAGTGTGTACTCCCCATTTTCTCCTTTGTGCAAGTAAACATCGCTTTATCTGTAGCAGACTGCATACATGATCTAAGAAGGATTAGTCGCAGAGAGTGTGCTGGTGACTCTAGGCTTTTCTTCGCCTTTGAGGTTTAGCACAAATACCTTTTCATTAACTCCATCTTCTCTTTTCTCACAGAGATCTGACAAAATAACATCCTTAAATCGCTAGGGGAGCTTCTTCAAATCATTGTAGCTCTTGAATCTATAGTACTCTACGCCTTTAGGGAAGGCAAAAGAAGCAACAGATTGTCTCTTATTGCACATTAATTGATTTACATACCCAGGTTTGTTGAATAGAATAGACGGTTGTAGATTTCCTTTGACGTATTCTGTATTCGCTCCTTTAAACCCTGAAAACAATGAATTCCCACTGTGATTAGCTGAATCATTTGAGGGATTCAAAGTATTCCCACGAGAAGAAGGATTACTGGCGAGTGTTTCTTTAACTGTTTAGTCAAATTCCGCTAAGTTTGGGCCGATTATCATGAATTCTTCAAAGAACAAATCTCCAAGACTGCCAAAATTCTAGACATCCTCAAATAATTATGCAAACTAAATATCTTCTTAAGTCCATGGAAAAGGCGTTTATTATTCAAATTGGTTATTGCATGCTATTTTCCCATTTGGTTCTTCTTTGTTAATCCCTGATGTCTCCTCAATAATTACATCACCTAAAATTTCGAGTGATTCCATTCTTTATTCCTGCATTTTATCATAAGAGAGCTAGTTTTCACTTCCAGTCTTATTAAGAGTATGATCACTTCCAGTATTATTGTTATTATTGTTACTTATGCAACTAATTTACCTTACAACCTACTCGTTGTGTTCGATTAGACTACTGTTTCCTCCATGAAACCCTAATGTGAATTCTTCTTAATTCAAATGTGATATCGATTAATATTATTTAGACATCCTTGAGCCTATCAGTTACTCCTAGGTCTTAATAGAAAGAATCTTATCTTGTTTCCGTTAAATGCTGAGATTTGTTGATAAATTGCTACTGCTTGGATGCCCTCTGTATTTAACTTTAGCTTGAAGTGATTTCTCAATAGGCTAGAATTACTATCCTGGCTGCGGTGTTTTGTACCCAATAGCGCATATTTCATTCAATTTGTTGGAAAGTTAACGATCTCCTAGAGTTAGCATTACCATCGATTTAGCCAATTACTCTTCTAATGAATTGTTATTAATTGCATTGCTGTTTGTGGCACTTCTCTAATGGAGTTACATTTTCTGATTAGGATCTATTATTACTATTTCAGGCATTGTTTCTCGTTATTATGTCAAGAGAGAAGCGTGGATAATCTCTGGATTATCCAAATTTTCTGTGTCTTTGTGGAATTATGCTAACTCTGATTTCAAATTCTCAATCTCATTTTTGTACTTTTCATTTTCTCTTTTGAGTATTGCGTTTTCTTTTTTGAGCCTTTCATTTTCTTCTTTAACCATATCATGTTAGCTTATCACAACGTGGTTCCTGTCAGTACCTTCACTTTGCTCTTCTTCTTCCTCGCAACATGAAAGTATTGGATGCTTATTACTCGTATCCTTAAACTTTGAAGTCATATATTTTTGTTGTTGATTTGATAATTAAAAGATTCTCATAATTAATTTATTAATTGATCCGAATTTCTGCGATCATCACCAAAATACAGTTTATCTCGCAGTAAATTCCAGTTTTGTCATTGATTACACAACGATAAATCTTTCTGTTCAGATCAGCTTCTCTTATAATTGCATGATCTGCTTATCATATTACCTGATAGGTCTCATAGCAATTCTGGTAAAAAATACAATCAAATAAGTAGTGGATATAGCTATTAATAATATTTCTTTCATAGAAAATGATAGCAAATAAGCATAAGAAGATCAGTTTTATTGAGAAAAATTTCAAATGATTTTATAGTTGTTCATTCTATCTGCTTATCGCGATATCATTATAAATCGACTGAATAAGTTAAACCTCATATTGTTGACGAACCTATTGTCATTACGAAGGATACTGAACAGACGTAAAGCAAAATGCAAATTAATTGTCAAGATCTACGTGGATGTTTTTGAGATAAACAGCTTGCTTTTTAATATTTCAGAATATATCCTTAATTCATTCATCGAAGGCTGCAATCAAATGAGCTAAAATTTAGCTTGAATTTCTTTAAAACTGACTTTGAAGGAAGATTTAGTGGTGAGATTAGCTTATTTTTAAATATTGCTAGTTTGTTGTTATGAATTACCGAATAACATCTGAATTCAAGACTCCCTTCAAAATCTACCCTGCCATCGAATAGTTATCAAGTTTTAAGTTAGTAGGAGAAAGAAATCCATTGTCCTGCTTAAAAAGTTAGAAGAAGAAATTCAAAAGAATGAAAAGGATAATAACCAAAAAGTATTTTTAGTTCTTCATATGACACAATTTTAACAAAAATATATTTACATAAGTGAAATAGTTAATACATTTAAAATAATACTATTAAAAAGGAGAAAAATAGGAGACAGAGAGAGAGAAGGGAGAAATAAGTCTATCTTAAAATAGCTAAGTGTTCACTGCTCAAACTACCGAACTGAATGAATCGGTGATACGCCCGAATTATTTGGCATGAGCTTCTTACCCGAATTCGAAGATTATCTCGTCTTGAGGAAAACTTCATAAATATTTTTAGTAGTAGCAACATCAGCATCGAGCTTCTGGAATCGCTGCTAATAATCAGATAGATCAGAACTATCTCTGATAACAGCAAACGATTTCTCTAGTTTTTAATATTACTCTGCTTTCTCTTGTAGTTGGCTATCTTTTAAATCAGCTACGTTCTTCAAATCATCGATTTCTCCTTTTAACGCTTCAACTTGATTCTAATATGATGTCTTCATCGATTCAATCGTGTAATTATTAGAATTCTCTAGTTTCTATCGAAGTTCTGAGATTTCTTGTGCTTTCAGTTTCTCAAGTAAAACAATGTGATTATTAAGACTATCAATCTCAGCATTGAGCTTCTTAGACTCAGTCTCCAGTAATGTCCTGTGTAGTTAGTTATTACTAGACTCTTCAGTTTTCACTTGCAAATTCTCTAAAATAAAAATAAACAAAATACAATCATTAACATATTTAAAACTATTTATATGAATATTGTTACCTCTTGTCCTCTTGAGTTCATTCTCTAAATAGTCAATTTGTGCATCAAACTTCTTCACTCTGTCTTAGTTCATAGCATCAATAGCAGCTATTTTATTTCTCAACTCATCAATCTACTAACTTTTCGTGTAGTCTCTGGCTTCAAAATTCTTAATAAGATCAGCATTATCGAGTTTCAAGTGACGAATGTCTTCTTCAAGATTAGCTTTTATCGTACGACTCTAAGCGATACTTATGTCGATTTCGTTGTTCTTGTGCACAAGTAATTACTTCAATTTCTCAATTTCACTCTCTAAGAATTGCACTTATTTCTTTTGTTGTTCTGCGAAATCGAAGTGTGCACTGTTTGCTCTGTCAAGTGCATCCTAACTTTCTTAATAATCTTTCTAACGATCTTTCTCTAAAACTGCTTATTTCAGCTTCTGAGTCTCAATTTCACTTCTTAATCTATCAACTTCAGCATTGTAGGCATCTCGTTATTGTTATTTTTCTCTGAGTTAGTTCTCGATTTCTTCTGATTTGCTTCCGATAATCTTCTACAGATCAGCATTTTCGTTATTCAGCAATTTCACTTGATTTTCGTGTCTTGCTTTCAAATCACCGATATCAGTCGAATGTAGCTTCGCAAGTTTATTTTGAATTTACTCTAACTCCTCTTCCTTTTGTTAGTTGTTCTCCATGATCTTATCCTTAAGTGCTGCGTTTTCATCTCGAACAGCATATACTTCATTCTCGAAGTTTCTCTTCTGCTGCTTGTTCGATGCAATACTCACTTAAATCTCATTGTTCTTAATCTCCAGAAGATTCTTAAGCTTATTCAGTTCACTTTCGAGCACATCTAATTCACTCTCATGCAGTTTCTTGAGTGCATTGATTTATTCTAACGTCAGAGCCTCATTTCTTCTCTTTTGATTCTCGATTTCCTTCGCTTGATCTAATTCCATTTAGGAAATCTTAGCTCTTAGACGCTCTTTGTCTTCATTCAATCTGTTCGACTCACTCTCAGAATAGTTTCTTGCTTCGACTAATTTTTATTAGATAATCTGGAGTTCTTTCTCGCGTTCTTCGACGGCATCTCTCATTTTTCTGAGCTACTCTTCATAAAGGGTGATATTCGAGACATGAGATCTCTTGAGAGATTCAATCTAAGTTATGTTGTCGCTGATAATCTGTTACTTAGATTCTTGTGCGTCTTTGAGTCTCTCTTGCTAAAGAGCATCGTACAATTCTCGTTGATTACTGAGATCTCCTTAAAGCCTTTTGACTTCATTTTCGTAATTTGCTTTCAACGAAATGATCGTATTCATCTGTGCTTCATATTTGCTCTTCCAGATATCCGATTCTGTGCGCTTTTGTGAGAATTATTTCGACAGAGAATCGTTTTCTCCAAGAAGCTAAGCGTTTTATTTAAGAATATCGTCAACTTTTCCTTCAATGTCTTTAGCTTTCTTAGCTTTAAATGAAGCAAGTTCTAAATCTGTATTGACTTGACATAAAGATGTCTCAAGGTCGTTGCATCGACTTTTCCAGAGATTTACTTCATCTTGTTAAGCAATTTGCACTTGAGATGAGTTCATCTTCACAGGACTAACTGCAGGCTGTGTTTTCTTAGATGAATCAAGTGCTCTAGGGCGCGCAGGTGAGATTGCATTGGAGTAGTAAATTGAAGATGGCTTCACATACTGAATAGGGCTCACAGATCTAATCGGTGAACTATCATTGTTGTTATTACTGATACCATTGCTGTTGCTGGCATTGCTGCTAGCAAATACATTTTATCTCATGTTAGACATGTTAAAAATTAGTTTTCAAGTGAATTCGACTTTATTCTCGCAGTTTTCTCCTCTTGTTTTAATAAATCTTTATCTCTTCCCTCCAATAAATACTCCCCCTTTCAAAAATGAGGAAGTTCAATAAAATTTATTAAGATATCGATCATTGAAATTTTATTTATTTTTCTTTTGAATCGGTTTATTAAACAGCTATTTTTAGTATTTCTTTTTTGCATAAGAAACTACTTTGATTATTCACTGTTTTTAGATTGCTTTTCCTATTCAAAATGAATAAAATGTTAAGAATTATTAAATAACATCAAAAACTTTCATAGATTTCAGACAATCAATATTTTGTTCTTCTCAGCTTTTGGGGTGAAGAAAATCTATCTTTTGATGCTTTGAATCAATAAAAATAAGCACTTTTCTTTTTTTTTAAATATTTATCAGTGTTATTCTTATTGTTAACAAAGTTATGTAAAAGAAACTACAAAAAATGGCTAAAGTTAGTTATCTAATACCAATGATTTTTATTCATTCATTTTTTTTTAACAAAAAATAAAAAATATAATTTTGATTACAAAAACAAAAAACAAAATACAAAAATACAATAAGAACTTCAAATAATTAAATCAAATCAAATTACGCACTGATAACTTATCATATCTACAAGATCAATTAAAGTCCTGATTAAAACTATTGGTTTCTAAATAAATTCAACAATTTCTTCAACAGAAAAAAGTTCAGGATTGATCAGTGTAGTTATTATTTTGTTCCTCAAATTTTGGAGTGTATTTATTTATTATTATGTTGTTTAGTCATTGTACTTGAGAGTTTTAAAATGATCTAAATACTCATGTAGATTATCAATTTAATCAGAAATGAGCTATCCAAGAATACTAAATTTTTTTTTCTCATTCAAACCATCGAATTCACTTTTATATTTAGGAAGAGACTATTTTTGACTTCTAAAATATTGTTGTTCTTAATTGGCTGAAATATTAAGAAAACTTACAAAATTCGAGTCTTAAAGATCTTTTTTCTCTTGTCCTATGATAGCAACAGCAGGTTTTACAAACGCAGAATAAGATTATTATTTAAAATTGTGAAAATTAGGTTATTTTTTGTAATTACTCGAAAAATTCATTTAGAAATTCTTTTAGCCTTAATGTTTCTCCTAGATTTTAGATGATCCTGATTAATTTTAGAATATAGAAACTTTAAATCTTTCTTCAAGTATTTGATCGAGAGCTGGTCGATTACGTTTCAAACTGCAGAATTCTTAAAATTTCTGACTGTCTTGCGTTGAATCAAAATGTATTAAGGCTGAATATTGTACTTGGTCAGATGATTCCAAGGAAAAAGACTTTTTTGAAGCAATCCTTTTTATTGTAATGCTTGCCACTTTAATAGTTATGTCTAATTTATCTTTAAGCCAAGCAGCTAACTGTATTTCATCTATATATTCTAAAATACCCAGCACAAAGATTTATCGTTAGTTGATTTCATTCGAAGTGAAAGAAATGACTGGGCCTCCAAGGGGGCTTTAATAAGCAAATTTACTTAAGACTGCTGATTTGACTTCCTAATAAATATCTTCCTCTTCATCAGCAGTGGAGTAGCAGAACTCAATCAGTGCCCAGAAGTTTTTATTCAATTTATTGTACTCTATTTTAAAAGAAAATTTGTTCAAATCGCTGAATTTCTCCTTCAGTTCAAAAAATTTATTATGGATATTCATTTCTTCGAGTAGTATTTCAGATCTATCAATCTCATCTTCGAGCAATCCTGCAATATGAATTCGATTCTATTTGGTGTAATCTTTTTTATCTTTTATGGTCTCTACTTGAATTGAAAAGTTCTATTTTTAGAATGAATTTATCCTTCATTGTATTGTTGCAAAAGCATACTTTTAAGATCTTCTTCATCCTTAAATTGAACATGTCCATAACCTAGATGTTCTTTTTCAGTTTCTTTACCCATTTTCTTTTTGAGGTTCAATTCCAGGACAGTTAATAATAATAACAGTTCCAAATTCACTTTCTATTAATTCAAGCAACTACTCTTCGCTGATTAAATTTGGAACATTTTTCATAAACAACATGAATTTAGTGTTGCTTTTCTCTTTTTTCGAGGTTAGAAAATTGACTCTAATCTATTAGTTAATAATCCATTTACCATTGAGAGCGAGTTTGGCCTTGTTGGCTTGATAATATGCTAAATATGATATTACTGCAGAGTTGTTTTCTGGGAAGTACTAAAAAGAAATGATATTTCCATGCTATGAAAACGAATTCAATAACTATTTCAAATTTGTCTATTTATGGATATGTGTAACTAGTAATGTTGAATTCTTCTCAAGACTGCCTTTTTGCTAAAAGCTGTAGTCCATTCTCTTGAATCTGTCTGTGAGTTATGTCTTTTGATTAAGTTGATTTTATTTTTATTTATGAATGTTATGTGGAAGAGATTTAGTTAGAATCTCTGATGTCTCACAATTAGGTAACTATTTCTAGACCTAAGAATATTCCAAATAATTAAAATTAAATTAATTGGGAGGGAGAGATTAGTGAGTTAGTTGCTTCCATTTTACAGATTTTACTCAAGTATTTTACAATGACTTTTTAAGGTTTAAAGGAAAAATATTATTTTTACATAAGCCATTCAATAAAACAAAATATTAAGGATTTATAAAGATAAAATGAACAAAAATCTCAAAATAATTATTTTATTTAAGATTCTTTTATGAGTAAATCAATAAACTAAATAAAGATGGTAATGAGAGAGACAAATAATTAGTGGAATTTTCACTTTAAAAGGATACAATTCCATTAGATTATCTGTGCTTTTGATTAGTTAATTATTAATGAAAATTTATAAAAAAAATATTTAAACCTAAGGATTATCATTGAAATGCAACTTCTGGGAATATCAGTTGTTTTTAATAAAGCAATAATACCTAAAGTAGATTCCTTACTTATTAAAATAGCCACTTATTAGGCTGTAAAAGCGTTTGAAAAACAATAAATTAAAGTCTATGGTGGGAAGATTTTCTGAAATAGTTATTATTCCTGTCCACAATTAATCGTTGAATTTTAATGTGAGAAGTACTTTTGTTTGAAGAGGTTTTTTGTTCCAATGATAATTATCAATAAAGTAGAGGTAATAGTTACAAAGTTCAATAAACAACAAGCAACTAACTCATGGGATTACAGAAACAAATCAGAGGTTTAGATTTATTTGCCTTGCCATTTCGCTTTTCACTTGGCGATGAAGAGAAAGAAAAAAAGACATTTATTGGAGGAATCCTATCTATTTGTGTCTGTGCTGTTTCCTTAGCGTACTTTATCTACCTTTGCTATCTATACGCAGCCAATTTAATGCAACCCTCTATTGCTTAAACCGAATAATTTTCGACAGATCCTTTTACTATGAATCTCTCATCTGACTTCATAATGGCCAAAGTTACTCTCAGTAATTAATAATCTCTATGGGAATACTAACAATAAACCAAAAAAGTCCTCTTGTTAACAGTACTCAGATATTCTTATTAAGATGCTACTGGAACATAATTGTAGGAAATAGCTCAAGGAATTCCATGTGCTTCATCAGAACTCTCAGAGTATTAATGCTTCACACTTCCTTCATTTAAAGAGAATATACCAATGCATTTTACTCAGTAAACAAATCTAATAGGTTCGCTGCTGCTTGTTCTGACTAAATGCGTTTCATTCATGTTACTCGATGGATACACTTGCGAAACAGATTAATCAATAATAGATCAATATCTTTTGAATCTAACCTCGAATATTCAAGTTTACTTTGGATTAAAATAATATGAAACCTCATCCAAATCCTTCATCCCTAACCAGCGAATCGAAACATTCATACTCGATCCTACTCTTGCTTTCTACAGTAGAATTGACCTTTAAAAAAGTGACACCACCATTAATGAGGGTTTTCTAATCTAAACATCTAAAGATTTCCGCTATATTTCAGGCTACTCAAGAAGTGACTCAACAATGACTCAATCTTTCATAAGCTAGTAGCTCTAAGTGAACGCCTACGGAGGGATATTTCTAAATCTCAAATCGAACAACATAGCAATTTCAATATAATTCGCCTAGTTCACTCAGTTGCTCGCTTAGTTTTCAAGTGTTTTCAGCTCGTTGATGATTTTAGGGATATTTAGCAAACTCTTAGCTGAATCTGAAATCGCATAGTCTATGATTGCTCTTTAGCTGAAAGTGTACTATAAGTTGACAGCAGTTTAACTTATTTCCTTGAAAAAGAAAGGTCAGATCAAAAATGAAGACAGTGTAGCAAATTAAGATAATCTTTAGTTGTAAAAAGAGATTGAGTCTCTAGATTTTGAGAAATCCTTATCACAATCATTACATCTTTCCCTTCCAAAGAGGTAATTTACATTATTTTTCAAGCAAAATCGCTTTCTAAGTAACAAGAATATTATTTTTTTTCTAGGATTTTTTCTTTTCTTTCTTCATCAAAGGCAACTCCAAATGATTCTGCTGAAATTCAAGTTTACAAGTAGCTGTTGGCTTAAGCTTCTAAGTGCTTCAACATATTTTACATCTAAAAAGAAATCCTACAAATGAAAATGATGCTGAGGCTGATATTATCTCCAGAATAATTTGCAGCAGCACTTTTATGTGGAAGTAAGCTACCAATTGATTTAAACAAGAAAACAAGCAATTAAGATGTGATCTCATAAAAAAAGCAGGTCGCTTCTGTTTAGATTCCAAATCAGGCCGAACAATATTTGGTTGATACAAATGCTCTTAGAGACATCGAAGAAATTCAAATTAATTAAGGTTTACACAAATTATCAGAAGATATTTCATTTATTTAATATTTTATTCATTTTTTATTTAATTCTATTATTTATCTTTTTTTCTTTCAAGATCCACCATCACTAGAAGAAAAAAGATATAATCACCTTGAAACAGTAGATCAAATCGAATCAGATTTAGCGGTTTAAGGACAATACATTCAAAAATTTTTAGACATGAGCTTTTTCTCTGAAATCGACAAGCGAATAAAAAATTGCATGATAAAACCTGATAAATCTGAGCAAGCATCTATCCCTAAATATGATCTTGCTAACAAAAATCTCTCCCCTTTTTTAAGTCCTAATTTGAGTGTAGATAAGTCAAATAATTGAATCTGTAGTTTTATATTATTATAAAGTAGGTGGCTTCTTAAACAGTTAATTGAATGCCTCTTTTAATGGAAAGAAAGTGATTTCTTAAAGGATTAAAACATAAGCATTTCAAAAATTAAATATTGATTCTATTTTCACCTTGAAGGGTCAATTGATTTTATTGTTCTCAATAATTTTAAGCTAATATTAAATGATTTTTTCAGTATTAAATGACATAAAAAGAATGAAAGATAAAATCTCCAGATTATGGTTTACATTTTAATATCTTTCTGAAGATAATAATTTACAATTAAGTAAAGCAAAAGAAATTTCGGGGAATCAGTGGGTAAGTTTGTCCACTTTATTAAATTACTATCAAATATTTCAAAGAGCCTGTGTGTTTCAAACAAATATTAAAACATCATTTTTTCTATTATTACAATTTATTTATTATTCAAAGTAAACAAAATGACTTATCTTGATTTAAATTGTCTAAAATATGCTTTATTATTCAACAAATAATGTAAGGTTATTTTTTGTAATTATTTTTGTTGAAGTATTAATAAATGTAATATTATTAGAAATAAAATAGAGAACACACTTATTATTGATATTTTCAGACAAAAGATGTCAATCTTCATAGTATCATCTATGGTTAATATTAATATTTTTATAACATTTTTTTTTAAAAAATATCAACAGATAACCATTAAAAATCTAACTTCATATATTATTGTTATTTTTTGTTTTTCAAGATTATCATAATCAAATTATAATCATAAAATAGCCACTTCACATTACTGTAAAGGCGTTAAACAGCTCTTAAATTTAAAAATTTTTGTACGAGATGTAGTATTATTATTGTAATCCACAATTTTCTTAGTTTTTAAGATGGGGAAATCTTTTCAATTTTTTCTCTGATCAAAAATAGTAATAAAGTAGAGATAATAACCAAAAAACTGAAGTAAAACAAGCTAATTAGCCAATGGGATTGCAAAGACATATCAGAGGCTTGGATCTATTTGCCTTGCCATTTCGCTTTTCACTGGGCGATGAAGAAAAAGAAAAAAAGACGTTTATTGGAGGAATCCTATCTATTTGTGTCTGTATTTTATCCTTAGCGTACTTTACCTATCTTTGCTATCTGTATGCAGCCAATTTAATGCAACCCTCTATTGCTTAAACCGAACAATTTTCGACAGAACCCTTCACTATGAATCTCTCCCCTGACTTCTTGATGGTCAAAGTTACCCTTAGCAACTAACAATCTCTCTGGGAATACTAGCAATAAACCAAAAAAGTTCTCTTATTAACAATACTCAGATATTCTTATTAAGACTCAACTGGAAAATAAGTTGAGGAAATAGCTCAAGGAATTCCATGCGCTTCATCCGAACTCTCAGAGTATTAATGTTTCACACTTCCATCATTTAAAGATAATATACCAATGCATTTTAATCAGTCAAATGATAAATTAAGTTCTTTGATGCTTATCCTAACTAAATGTGTTTCGTTTATGCTTCTCGATGGTTTTACTTGTGAAACAGATTAATCAATAATAGATCAATATCTTTTAAATCTAAGCTCGAATATTTAAGTTTTCTTCGGATTAAAATAGTATGAAACCTCATCCAAATCCTTCATTCCCAACTAGCGAATCGAAACATACATCCTCGATCCTACTCTTGCTTTCTACAGTAGAATCGACCTCTAAAAAAGTGACACCACCATTAATGATGGATTTATTATCCAAAGTGCTAAAGATTTCCGATATATTTCAGGCTACTCAAGAAGTGACTCTGCAATGACTCAATCTTTCATAAGCTAGCAGCTCTAAGTGAATGCCTACGGAGGGATATTTTTAAATCTCAAACAGAACAACATAGCAATTTCAATATAATTCGCGTAGTTTACTCAGCTGCTTGCTTAGTTTTCAAGTGTCTTCAGCTCGCTGATGATCTTAGGGATCTTTAGCAAACTTTTAGCTGAAACTGAAATCGCACAGTCTATGATTGCTCTTTAGCTGAAAGTGTACTATAAGTTGACAGCAGTTTAACTTATTTCCCTGAAAAGGAAGGATCTGATAAAAAATGGAGTCAGTGTAGCAAATTTAGATAATCTTCAGCTGCAAAAAGAGATTGAATCTCTAGATTTCGAGAAATCTTTGTCGCAATCTTTACATCTTTCTCTTCCCAAGAGGTAATTATCATACTATTTCAACATATGTTCCTTTAAGTTACTCATGCACAATATTTTTTCCAGGGTTTTTTCATTTATCTCCTCTTCAAAAACTCCAAAAGACTCTGCTGAAATTCAAGTCTACAAGTAGCTTTTGGCTTAAGCTTCGAAATGCTTCAACATATTTTACATCTAAAAAGAAATCCTACAAATGAAAATGATGCTGAGGCTGATATTATCTCCGGAATAGTTTGCAGCAGCACTGTTATGTGGAAGTAAGCTCCCAATTGATTTAAGCAAGAAAATGAGCCACGAAGAAATGATCCATATGCAAAAACGAGACATCGAAGAAATTCAAATAAATTAAGGTTTAAAAGACTTATCAAAATATATTCAAGTTATTTCCATGTTTTTTATTATTCATTAACTTTATTATTTGTTAAATCTGAAAGTAGTTTAATCCCCTGCTCAAGCTCTTCCATCACTGGATGATCAAATATTTAATCACCTCGAAACAGTGGATCAAATCGAGTCAGATTCAGTGGTTTAAGGATAATACATTCAAAAGTTTATGGACATGAGCTTTGTCTCTGAAATAGATAAGCGAATCAAAAATTGCATGATAAAACCTGATAAACCTGAGCAATAGTTGATCTCTAAATCTAATCTTGCCAACAAAAGTATTTCCCCTTTTTTTAGTCCTAATTTGAGTGTCGATAAGTCAAATAATTGAATATGTCGTTATGTATCTTTAAAAACACGTTGCAACTTAAACAATTTGAAAAATGCCTCATAAATGGAAAGAAATTTTTCAAAGGAATAAAACATAAACATTTCAAAAATAATAAATTGATTCTATTTTCACCTTGAGGGATCACATGTATAGGGGGTTTCAGCAAAATGTTCGTTTTTTAAAATATTAGTATTACAATTTATTATTTATTTCTTAACGGCTATTTTTTATTAATCAACGATATAAACAGTCTTTAAAAAAGATAAAAACTCAGAAAAAAATATTAGCCCTTTGTTATGCATAATTATCAAAACCATATTTTTAAATAAAATAGCCACTGCACGGAGTTTTAAAGATGTTTATCAGCTATTAAATTTTGAAACTTTTGTTCAAAAGTTAGTATTATTTTTGTCATCCACAATTTTTATTGGTTATTATCTGGGTAATTAATGTCTACTTTCCTCCAATCAAACATTTTCTAAAGTAGAGATAATAACCAAAAGCCGAAGTAAAACAAGCTAATCAGCCCATGGGATTGCAAAGACATATCAGAGGTTTGGATCTATTTGCTTTGCCATTTCGCTTTTCACTCGGCGATGAAGAAAAAGAGAAAAAGACGTTTATTGGAGGAATCCTGTCTATTTGTGTTTGTATTTTATCCTTAGCGTACTTTACCTATCTTTGCTATCTGTATGCAGCCAATTTAATGCAACCCTCTATTGCTTAAACCGAGCAATTTTCGACAGAACCCTTCACTATGAATCTCTCCCCAGACTTCTTGATGGCCAAAGTTACCCTTAGCAACAAACAATCTTTATGGGAATATTAGCAATAAACCAAAAAAGTTCTTTTATTAACAGTACTCAGATATTCTTATTAAGACTCAACTGGAAAATAAGTTGAGGAAATAGCTTAAGGAATTCCATGCGCTTCATCCGAACTCTCAGAGTATTAATGTTTCACTCTTCCATCATTTAAAGATAACATACCAATGCATTTTAATCAGTCCAATGATAAATTTGCTTCTTTGATGCTTACCCTTAACAAATGCGCTTAACCTATGATTTTGGATGGTTTTACTTGTGAAACTGATTAAACAATAATAGATAAATATCTTTTGAATCTAAACTCGAATATTCAAGTTTTCTTCGGATTAAAATAGTATGAAACCTCATCCAAATCCTTCATCCCCAATCAGCGAATCGAAACATTCATCCTCGATCCTACTCTTGCTTTCTACAGTAGAATCGACCTCTAAAAAAGTGACACCACCATTAATGATGGATTGATAATCTAAACTGCTAAAGATTTCCGTTATATTTCAGGCTACTCAAGAAGTGACTCTGCAATGACTCAATCTTTCATAAGCTAGCAGCTCTAAGTGAATGCCTACGGAGGGATATTTTTAAATCTCAAACAGAACAACATAGCAATTTCAATATAATTCGCGTAGTTTACTCAGCTGCTTGCTTAGTTTTCAAGTGTCTTCAGCTCGCTGATGATCTTAGGGATCTTTAGCAAACTTTTAGCTGAAACTGAAATCGCACAGTCTATGATTGCTCTTTAGCTGAAAGTGTACTATAAGTTGACAGCAGTTTAACTTATTTCCCTGAAAAGGAAGGATCTGATAAAAAATGGAGTCAGTGTAGCAAATTTAGATAATCTTCAGCTGCAAAAAGAGATTGAATCTCTAGATTTCGAGAAATCTTTGTCGCAATCTTTACATCTTTCTCTTCCCAAGAGGTAATTATCATACTATTTCAACATATGTTCCTTTAAGTTACTCATGCACAATATTTTTTCCAGGGTTTTTTCATTTATCTCCTCTTCAAAAACTCCAAAAGACTCTGCTGAAATTCAAGTCTACAAGTAGCTTTTGGCTTAAGCTTCGAAATGCTTCAACATATTTTACATCTAAAAAGAAATCCTACAAATGAAAATGATGCTGAGATTGATATTATCTCCAGAATAGTTTGCAGCAGCACTTTTATGTGGAAGTAAGCTTCCAATTGATTTAAACAAGAAAACGAGCAACGAAGAAGTGATCCCATAAAAAAAGCATAGCCCTCCTGTTTAGATTCCAAATCAGGCCGAACAATATTTGGTTGATACAAATGCTCTTAGAGATATCGAAGAAATTCCAATTAATCAAGGTTTACACAAATTATCAGAAGATATTCATTTTTTTCCCCATGTTTTATTCATTTTTTATTTGACTCTATTATTTGTTTATTTTTCTGATAGCAGTTGAGTTACCTCAGAGTACTTCACCCATAGAAAATCAAAGAAAAAATCACCTCGAAACACTAGATCAGATTGAGTCAGATTCAATCGTTTAAGGATAATACATTCAAAAATTTTTAGACATGAGCTTTGTCTCTGAAATCGACAAGCGAATCAAAAATTGCATGGTAAAACCTGAAAAACCTGAACAATAATTGATCCCTGGGTCTGATCTTGCCAACAAAAATCCCTCCCCTTTTTTAAGTCCTAATATGAGTAGCGAAAAGTCAAATAATTGAATCGAAAATTCAACTATTGATTCTATTTTCACTTTGAGGGTTACATATTATTTTATTGTTCACAATCATTTTGAGTTTTTTTAAATTATTTTTTCAGTGCTGCTAGCTGATTAAATGAGACAAAAAGAATGAAAGATAAAATCTCCAGATAATGGCTTACATTTTGATAACTTTCTAAAGATAATAATTTACAATTAAGTAAAGGAAACGAAACTTCGGGGAATCAGTGAGTTAGTTGCTTCCTTTTCATAAAATACTACTAAATATTTCAAAGAGCCTTTGTGTTTCAAATAAATACTAAAACATCATTTTTTCTATTATAAAATCGAAATTTTTATTCAAAGCAAGCGAAATAACTTATCTTGATTAAATTTACCTAAAACATGCTTTATTATTTAAATTATTTTTGGTATTTTTTTTATTGAAAAGATGAATAAATCTAATAGAAATAAAATAGAGATCACATTTATTGTTGGCATTTTCAGGCAAAAAACGCAATTCTCCATAATATTATCTATGATTTTAAGTTAGTATTTTTACAAAAAAATCTTTGAAAAATATCAACCCAAAAATAACCATTTAAAATCCAACTTCAAAATTTTTTTTCTCCAGGATTATCAAAAGCAGATTTTAAGAATAAAATAGCCACTACATGTTTCTGTAAAGGCGTTTAACAGCTATTAAATTAAAATTTTTGTTCAAAATGTAATATTGTTATTATCATTCACACTTTTCTTGGTTTACAATTTTGGAAAATCTTTTTAATTTTTTCTCCAATCAAATATTTAATAAAGTAGAGATAAAAACCAAAATTCGAAGCAAAACAAGCTACTCAGCTCATGGGATTGCAAAGACATATCAGAGGTTTGGATCTATTTGCCTTGCCATTTCGCTTTTCACTGGGCGATGAAGAGAAAGAAAAAAAGACGTTTATTGGAGGAATCCTATCTATTTGTGTCTGTGCTATTTCCTTAGCGTACTTTATCTACCTTTGCTATATGTTCGCCGCCAATTTAATGCAACCTTCTATTGCTTAAACAGAACAATTTTCAACAGAACCGTTCACTATGAATCTCTCCCCTGACTTCTTGATGGCCAAAGTTACCCTTAGCAACTAACAATCTCTCTGGGAATACTAGCAATAAACCAAAAAAATCCTCTTGTTAACAATACTCAGATATTCTTATTAAGACTCAACTGGAAAATAAGTTAATGAAATTGCTCAAGGAATTCCATGTGCTTCATCAGAACTCTCAGAGTATCAATGCTTCACACTTTCATCATTTAAAGATTACATACCAATGCATTTTAATCAGTCCAACGATTAATTAAGTTCTTTAATGCTTATCCTAACTAAATGTGTTTCGTTTATGCTTCTCGATGGATATACGTGTGAATCTGATTAATCAATAATAGATAAATATCTTTTGAATCTAAACTCGAATATTAAAGTTTTCTTCGGATTAAAATAGTATGAAACCTCATCCAAGTCTTTCATCGCCAATCAGCGAATCGAAACATTCATCCTCGATCCTACTCTTGCTTTCTATAGTAGAATCGACCTCTAAAAAAGTGACACCACCATTAATGATGGATTTATTATCCAAAGTGCTAAAGATTTCCGATATATTTCAGGCTACTCAAGAAGTGACTCTGCA
>Ga0302271_10000671_pt1 | contig 33488 bp, 23 predicted proteins | sample III_Bog_N1_1_FD_198767 | JGI IMG/M metagenome (GOLD analysis project Ga0302271, IMG submission 198767) | Peat permafrost microbial communities from Stordalen Mire near Abisko, Sweden - III_Bog_N1_1 | ecosystem: Environmental > Terrestrial > Soil > Wetlands > Peat | place: Sweden: Abisko... | reverse complement strand
ATCTCATTCTCTACTTGTAGACTATCACAGATAAACTCTGTATTGTTGAAACCACTGTTTTTTGCACATGAAGAAAAAGAAAAGCTCGTAGCATTCCTCTCTTGATTAATTTTGGAAATTTCAATTACTACGATTGAAAGAATCAATGAATTTGTTTCATTGTTCTCTCCCAATCTGTTTAATTGGTTTTGAATATGTGTGTGTTTGATGAAAGTTATGTATCCCTACTGATTTTTTTTAGTGGCTTTAATACATTTCACTAAATATCATGGTATCGCTCAGTATTAATTTCTTGAATTAAGTTTGCATTCTTCCCGCAAGAAAGAATATTGATTGAAAGATAGAATAAACAATCAAATAAGAATTTCTACAAATAATTGGATATTTTTAGTAAAACTTTCCAAACAAACAAAAAAGACTAAGATTATCTCTTTCTTTTTGGATTATTTAAAAAGATTCAATTATTTAGCTGATAAAAGGAAAGTTAAACAAAATGATAGGAGACATAATCGATATCACAGAAGATAAAGGAGTAACTAAGTAGATTCTCAAAGAAGGAGAAGGTGATGCTTATCCTAAAGAAGGTCAATCAGTAGAAGGTAAACATTTCAAGAAAATATTGGTTATTATGCGGTTGATTTTCAGATGAAATAATGATGAAGTACATTCTGAAAATGATTATTATTATGAAAAAATCAACAGTGTTGTACTCTGGGAAGCTGCTCGATGGCACAGAATTTGATTCTAATTTGGATATTGAAGATCCTTTTGTGTTCAGAATTGGATAAGGAGACGTTATTCTAGGATGGGACTTAGGTAATAAAGCTGTAGTGTCATCAAAGCCTTTGGGTTCTAACCTTTTTGAACTTTTTAGGTATATCTACAATGAAGAAAGGAGAAAAATCTATTATCACATGCACTGCTCCAAATGCTTATGGAGAAGAAGGAAGCTATCCTAGTATCCCACCAAACGCAACTTTAATCTTCGAGATTGAGGTCATAAAGTTCTATGATCACGTGAAAATAAAAGGCGAATATCCATTAGAAGAGCGTGTAGTTTTTGCTTAAGAATATAAAGAAAAAGGAAATTAAGAATTTCGTTCTGGAAATCTCGAACAAGCTGAGTAATCTTATGATGAGGCTATTAATTGGGTGGACTTTGGGAACGAAGTGAATGGTTCTACAGCACTTAGAATGAGTTGCTATCTCAATCAGGCAGCTGTAAAAAATGAAAGGGAAATATTCTGGATTTTGAGTTGAAGAATTTTATTTTCTAAAATAGGTATTTTTCAAGCAAAATAATTGGGAGAAAGTTCTCAAAAACTGTAATATCGTAATAGAAAGGGAACCTAATAATCTGAAGGCTTATTATCGCAGAGGAAATACATATTTCATAATGGGTTTCTTAGATGAAGCAAAGAATGATTTAAAAAAGGCATATGAGTTGGACAATTCGAATCTAGAGGTGGTAGCATTATTGCAAAAAATAGTAGCAAAACAAAGTGAAATCAATAAAGGGTAAAAGAAAATGTGGGGCAAAGCATTCGAACAAGGGTTATACAATGCAGAAGATAATAAGCAAAACATTTAAGAGAACGAAACTGCTAAATACAGATCTCCAGATAACCCAATCGTATTCTTGGAAATATCTATTGGTGATGAATCACCTGAGAGAATCGAAATTGAGCTATTCAAGAATGTTGTACCTAAGACAGCAGAGAACTTTAGAGCGTTATGCACAGGAGAAAAAGGAATAGGAAAATCAGGAAAACCTCTACATTTCAAAGGCAGCATCTTCCATAGACTAATAAAAGATTTTATGATCTAAGGAGGAGATTTCATGAACTCAAATGGCACAGGAGGGGAGTCGATTACAGGGGAGAAATTTCCAGATGAAAACTTCAAGATTAAACATACCAAGAGGGGACTTTTATCAATGGCTAACAGTGGCCCAGGGACTAATGGTAGTTAATTTTTCATTACATTTAACAAAGCAGCTTGGTTAGATAGTAAGCACGTGATTTTTGGGGAAGTAACGAAAAATATTGAATTCCTGGATATTTTAGAGAATCTCAGTTGTAAAGAAGAAAAACCTAACAAGATTGTTAAGATAGTGGATTGTGGTGAAGTGGTTGGAGAATAAACATAGTGATGTAAATGATGTTTGTTATTTTGAATGAATATTGATTCTTTTTTAGAACCATTTTTTGGGAACACGGATTTAAGAAGTTTATTAGAAATTGTTTAGATGTTAAAAAAAAAATCAATTAAATTTGTAAAAACTTTGTAGAAGAAAATATATTGAATCAGTTACAGACCTTTCTGAGTGTTTTCGATTTGATAGTCGATTTCATATACCTAAAAGAATTTAGTTAATTTTGCTTAGTAAATTAAAGAGAAATTATATTAAAAACTGAAATATACTTATTGTTTAAATTGTTTAATACATTTTTTACACAATTCTATTTAAAATTCAATTTATAATATTTCTGATAAATATCCAAACGACAATATGAATTATAACATCAATGAATTTGAAGCTAAGATCAGAAGAGGCTAGCACATTTGATCTAGAAATATTGCGTCATCGATCAACATTAAGAGGAATTTTAAAGAAATAAAACATCCATTTAAAGAGATCTCTATCTTTAATAAAATACCTAATTAAGAACTAAAAGTCAGTCTCAAAAACCAGCATAAGAAACTCGAGAAAGAAAAGAGGATTCTACTAGTGATTGAAACTTGTTAGATTCCTCCACTATCTTACTTCAGATCATTTAACAATGGTGCTGGGTTGGGTAATCTTTGCCGTTAAGGTAACAGTCAGAGAATTAGTTGAAGATATCAAGATCATCAAGGAAGTTCTATCCTACCATTTTGATGAAATAAATGAGAGTCGCTCCGAGACTAAACAAAGCAAGAAACTCAAGAAAAAGATGCAAGATTGTGAGAGCTACGAGGAATGGGTGAACTATGCTTATCTTCATGATAACTTGAAAGACAAAAAAGTATGGAGGCAAGATCCAACTTCTGCATATTATAACTATGAGTACGTCGCACATCTCAGAGATTAACTTAAAGACGATAGAACGAATAAACGAATCATGAGAATCATTCATACTTTGAGATCCCATGCGTTTAGAAATATTGGGAATATTTTGAACCCTAATCTAAATAAGCACTGCCTGAACAGCACAAAAGAACTCATAGAATCATTTGAAAACGAAGTTGACGAGTGTATTATGTACATTGCAACAACAACACAGCTAGAAATCCGTAAAAAAATGGAATTTTTCATCGAAATGCGACATGCAGTTGGACGCACAGCCTTGGTATTATCAGGAGGTGGCTTAATGGGCATGTACCATATCGGTGTCATCAAGACACTCTTCGAGCAGAAAATATTACCTAGGATCATTTCTGGCAGTTCAGCTGGAAGTATCATAGCAGCTTTCTTATGCTGCAAGAAACTAGAAGAGATTCCAAACATCTTCACAGGAGTAGATGACTAAAGTATCAAATGGACAGCTTTCTAATAAAGAAATCCAAAGGGTCAAATCAAGCGCAAAATCCAAAGACTAATCAAAGAAGGTGTTCTATTAGATGTTTAAGTACTTGTAGACTTCACAAAAGACAATATTGGTGACATTACATTCCAAGAAGCATACGATAGGACTGGGTTTGTATTGAATATAACAGTCACTGGTGAGAATCAAAATGATCAAGATAGAATATTAAATTATCTCAGTGCTCCAAATGTGATAATTCGTTCAGCTGTATGCTGCAGCTGCGGAATACCTTACATCTATGGATCCAGTGATTTATTGTGCAAAAATGAAAAAGGAGAAGTTGTCAAGTATTTAGATAAAAACAAAAAATTCGTTGATGGCTCAATTGGTGCAGATCTCCCCATGCATAAGTTATCGGAGTTTTTCAACGTGAACAACTTCCTCGTCAGCTAAACGAACCCTTGGGTAGTACCTTTCATTGACAAAGATCATAAGATTTCCTTCTCAAAAACACCATTTAGGAAAATATTCCATATGCTGTATAAATTCATTAATTCGGAAGTCAAGCACAGATGCAGGTAAATGCTGGAGTTTGGGTTGATTTCAAGAACTGCTGAAAAATGGTTGAATATTGTTCTTCAAAATTACGAAGGGAATATTACCATCGCACCTGTCCCAAGATGGAGTGATTATGCGAATATCCTTGAAGTCCCAACGACACATGAAGATTTCGAGCATTTCATGCAAGGAGGTGCAAGCAAGACTTTTTCGAAAGTCCCATAAATCAAGGCATTCATGCGATATGAGAATTCTTTAGCTGAAGGGTTTGCTAAAGTCAAGAGTATGTTGGCTCACACAAGTGCAGAAGAAATGGAACTTGAAATGAGTGTTGAAGATGAAGGCGATATGCTAGATGCATTAGAAGAAGAAGATGAGATTCATGAAAACACTGATTAAAAAGGAGGAGCGATTATTAGAAATTTTTCATTCACTGTGCCAAGAAGTAAATCCAAAGATGTGTTAGATTAACTCAATCAAATAGGTGCAAAACAAGCGAAAGGAAAGTAAATTGAATAAGAAGAACATGATCAAATTGAGAAACCAATTATTAATCTATGAGATTATTATTATTATTTGTATTTTACGTTTGAATAAAAACAAAAACAATAAAACAAAATGAAAAAGAGATTATGAATTAAAAAGTGAAGGAAATTAAACAGCAGATGCAGCTTCTACTTCGAATAAAAGAGAAACCAATGTTGTTATTTACTCCTTGATTGCTGTTAATTTGATTCTTTTTCCCAATAAATTTTGGCAATCAAATTTAAAAAAAAGTTGTAAAAAGCTGCAGCATGATGCTTACATTATAAAAAAGAAGATTACTACAGTTTTCTCAGATAATCACTTCAATTTAATAAGAAATTAGTTTTTAAATAAAATTTCAGTTGAAAACGAAAAGGCAATGATGTAAATATCTGTGTAATCGATGTCCACTTTCATTGACTGCATAATCCCCCTCCCAAAATGTCTTTTTTAAGAAATATTTCTGTATATTTTTATTTCCCTTTTCAACCACTTTATTGACCCCAAATCCATTGTTTCCTTCCAACTCAATGTAATCTTTGAATTCTTACTCAGTAAGCATAAAAAATTTAATCAATGCATCGAGAACAATCGATAATTTAAATAATCAAATGCAGAAATGGTGATGGATTATCCTTAAACATTCAATGTAATCTGCTGCCTAAAAATAACTAATTTCAAATACAGCCTGACTTCAAAAACCTCATGCGAAATCACAGTAGGGAAGTTATTCTCCTTCTGCTCACACCAAGATCTATTTCCTAAGATTGTACTGCCTTTTTTGCCAAATCGATTACAGTGACTTTTTCAAAAATATTTTTCTATACCTCTCTCTCTCTCTCTCTCTCTCAATTTCGAGTGGATCACTTTTTTATCATTTCTCTATTTCTAGCACTCTCCCAAATGCTTTGATACACGACTCTGGATAGTCTTGTAGAACAACTCACAAACTAGGAATTTGTTCAATGAAAAAAAAAGCAAATTAAGCTCTTTTTTTTTGTTTTTGAATCTAAATTCCAATTAATTAAAAACATAAGAAATGATTATTGCTAACTCTCATCAGCTACCACACTCAGGAGCAAAACCACAAAGAGACATTGAATCAGGAATTGAAGAGATCTTCGAAGGTTCTTCTCGGACAACACCAGGTAAGTTGAATTGATAATGGAGAGAAAATAGCATATCATCAGCTGAAATATGATATTTGTTATATGTAAAACTATCTTAAAGAAAAATGTTTTTTTTGGAAGTAGAACTGAGCAGTCGAGGCAAATAGTAATAGTAATAATCATAAATAGATGCTAACTAAGCCTTAGAAAGCTACATTAGCATAACTGCTAAAGATTAGGTCTATTAATAAACCAATGAATAAGAAGAGAAGCATAAGTAAAATCAGTAAAATACAACAATGACAACGCTGATGATCCATCCTAATATTGTAATAGAAAATCATAAGGAAATCGAAATAGAAAATGGGCATCTCAAAATGATTCAAGGAAATTTCCACCAGCCATCTCAAAAGAAAAAAAGCAAAGAGCAATTAGAACATAATGATCCATAACATACTTCCTAAAATGCTAAAAATGCCTTAAAACCACATATTTCAGAGATTGAATCTGCAAAAATTCTAACATACAATATATTTCTGAGACCTCCCTTGATTAAGAACAATCTTGACGACTACAAAAATGAACGAACTAAAATGATTTTGAATGCAATCAACGGATTTGATGTGATTTGCTTCCAGGAACTCTTTGGATTTCTCAATCAGCGGAAACATAAAATCATCTACAACGCCATGAAATAAGGATTCTATTATCATGCAGAATCACCATCACCTTCGTTTTTCTCATCGTATCTAGTGGATGGTGGGTTAGTAACGATATCTCGTTTTCCGATTGTTGCAAAGTGTTTTAAGCCTTTTAAATATGGTGTCATGAGTGATAATTTATCATAGAAAGGTGTACTTTACACGAAAATACAGATGAAAGAGTAACAGAAAAATACTAAAATTTCAAGAAAATAAGGTGAAAATCAAATGAATCAAGACAATAAAAAGAACTCAAAAACAAATAAAAAGAACAAAAATCTTGGAAATAACATAGACTCAGATGATAATGATGAATAAGGTCCGTTTATTCATCTTTTTAACACGCATCTTCAAGCTAGTTATATTGGCAAAGAGAGCAATATAAAAGCAACAGTCATTACAAGAATTGATCAATTGCTCTTCATGAAGGAGTTTATTCATGAATAAGTTAAGAAACATCGAAATAACCCTGATGATCTTATTTTGATCTGTGGTGATTTCAATGTAAATGCTAGAGGTCATAACCATCCATTGCATTACCTTAAGGAATTCACTCATCTTTATTCACTCATGGAAGCAATACACCCAACTGAATTTTGTGAATACAATCTTCTCAAGACCATCCTCTCTGAAAACTCAAAGTTTCCTTTCACTGATACCCTCAAGGTAGCACTATCAAAATTGCTTATTTTCTGACTTTATTTAGGAGAATAAATTTATATTTAATGCTATTTTAGGCGAGATTTAATGGTGAATCTCCTGTGACGTATGCAGACAGCTTCTTCGATCCCCAAACAGATAAAGAACTACCCTTGGAAGTAGCACTGACAATCGAAGAAGATTTGCTTTTGAAGAGTTGTATCGATTACATAATTGATATAAAAATCCCATTTGAATCTCCCAAGATTACAGGTTTTTCTGATTCTATTGAACTTAAGGTAACAATTAAAAAAACTTTAACATTACAAAAATAAAGAAGAAAAATGTATTTTGGATGTTTCTGGAATTTCTATGACACAAAAGTCTTTGCGATTCTTTGGCTTAACTTGTTTTGTTTCTTTATTGTTGCATAAAATTAGCTAAAAACAGCAAAAACATCTACATTGAGTGTAGATATTCCATAAGTATCAGTGGAGAAGTTCTTTGTAGAAAACTAGCTATTCACATAACTTAGTGACCATTACGGGGTGAGTGCTACTTTGATGGTAAATTCTAGTGCAAAGAATGAGTTAAATTGTCTTGAATAAGGTTGTGGGACTGTTCAATAGCAAATGTAACAGACAACTGAAAAAGAATAAATCCAAATAATAAACGCGTAATCTAAATAAAACTTCAATCATTTCAATAATGAGAATCAGCAGCTTCAATAACTTCCCTCTTCACATCATTAGAAGAACGGAATGGCTTCCTCTTAGAAACCAAGTATTTATCCTGATTTAAAGTATCATGCTTTCGAATGAAATTATGGTATATTTTGGCTCTTTTAGGGTATCAAACTGTCCTTATGAATATCTAATATCCCTTAACAACTATTGAAGACAAACTTTTTGACTAACCCTATCTGTTTTTCTATGGTTACTTTCATTTATTTTACTTATTTTAAATTCTGGGGTTAAAACAAGTATAACACAAAATATCAATTCATTGTTGCTTCAAATTAATCTCCTAACCCTTCTGCTAATCTAATTTCATTCCTCCTGCGTATGTAGGTAATGCTATCTCGGCCCCGGTTGCGAAGTAAAAGCTTTTCGGATAACATTAGAAGATTCCATTTTGTTAACTTTGTTATTCGAATTCACACTAGCATCTTTGTACCCTTTCGGCATAGCGAACAAACTACTTTACTTCAAATAACTTCCAACATTCCATTCTTGCTACGGTTGTTATAGATATTTGTAGTGCACTGGGAGAGTTGACACAGAAGAAGCAGAAGTTGGTACAAGCAGCGAAGAAGCGTTCATAAAGTTTCCATTCCGTTCCATGAAACTACTGGTATTATTGTTGTTGTTGTTATTATATTATATCCAATTGAATTCATCAGCTGATTAATGCGATGTCCACCCTCCATTTGTCGAGTAGAACTTCTATTATTGCTATTAATAAACCAACCCTCCAGAGAATGATTTATCTGGATCGATTTTCTTGGAATAATCTAAATTTTTCAAATAATTACCTTGATTAGGTTTTTTCATAGACTAAGATGATCTCTAGAATAAACCCTAATCCCTTTAGCTAGACTGAGTATTACTGGTATGGAGTCGTTAAGAGTTAGAAAGCGAGTGAAATGGTGAAGACACAATATCAGGTTTCTATGGCTAAGATATTTAAAGAACCCTTTTATTGTTAGTATTCTACTGAAGAATATCATAGGTTTTACCAATAGATACTCTTGGTCCTTGCGTTCTTGAATAAGTAGTCGCAGTTAATGAATGCTTTCTCTTGATTTTCTCTCTCTAAAGATAATTAGATTGCTGAGAAGTCGATAAATAAGAAATTGTATTTTATTCAGCGGATGATTAGTCAGGAGATGTCAATTCCTTTTTCTTCTGTTTCGAATGTATTTCACTGGAATTTATCAAGAAATATTTCGCTTGTCTTTCCTACTCTTTCATTGATTCTCGCTCTTTTGTGCTTATGTCTTTACGAACTTTTAAGAAAATCAACAAATAAACAAAATCATGTTAATTGCTTTAAAACGCAGATGTATTCTTCTTCCTCTTTTTTTTCTTTCTCTGTGCTTTTTTTAATTTACCATGATAGATTTTATTCGTCTTGAGATACCCGAAGGAGAGCTTAGAGAACTCCTTTGCAAACTTCGTTGTAATCTTATTGCTTTCTTGCTTAATACTCTCATTTAACCCTTCCGCTTAGTTAGTCTCTGCTGAGTTTTCCACTGATCCATAAAAAAAAGCAAGTTATTAATTGCACAAAAAAATCGAAAATATTATCCAATATTTTATCTGATTTCAAATATCTTTCCCCTATTCATAATTTGTTACAAGTATGTATTTTGAAGAGTATATCTTGATCAACGGAAAATTGCTTGATTGCAGCTTGTTCCTGTCTTGTATTTGGTGTCTCTGCGTTGTCAATAAGCCTATGATAAACGAGTCTCTTTTTTTTGTCTTCTTGCTACTTTGTTTCCTTCTCTCTGGAATCCTTGTACTTATACTCCTCGTAATCAAAGAATTCCTTCTTTTTTATGCTCTTCCTTTCATCCTCTATATAATCCTGTTTAATTGCAAATAACATTAGTTTATATTAATAGAGTTAATCTATTTTAATCATATTTCTTAATAAAGTCTGTTTGATTTGTTCTTACATCTTCTTAGACTTGAATTTAAGACTAGATAGGGAATCCAGCATTTTGAATATTAGTATTTGCAGAGTTGCTATTATTGTTTAAGCTATTACTGTTAGCCTGCTGTGAATTGTTAGAAATAGTAATAGCCGCTGGGTTGTTGTTAATTGGAATTGCATGAAGAGAAACTTCTGATGTTAATTATCCCTATGAATTCCCTGTATCTTTATTGTTATTATTATTTGCAGCTGCCGTTTAGTTTACTAACACTGATGGTACTACATTATTGTTGTTACTTCCACTATTAACCAGTTATTATTACAGATTACTTCCCTATTATGTAAATGGGGTATTCGCAGTTGCTGATATTGGTATCTAACCTCCTAGATTAATCTTATTCTAGATTCCTTTCTTTTGTTGTGATATCTCGCTGATAAACTTATAAATAGCATTCTTCTACGCATTGTCTTAGGATACTTTTTTATTCCCTGCTAAGTTATTGAGTATCGAATTAGCATCTTGCAGTTACGATTACTGTTACAACTGATATTATGTTTTATCTGGTTTTTACATCCAATCTTCTTCTTCATTGGAGAGATAATCTTTTAACTTAGCTTACGCTTGACTATACGATCTGCATATATAGTCACTCCTTGGGAGGCTTAGTGGTCCACCCGAAGCAGGTGGTTAATTTGATCCAAGTGTTGCAGCTCTGAAATCCACACTTTTACTCATGAAATTCCTTTTCATAGATTGCATGTAGCTGTTGATCTGCTAATAGACACTTGAGAAATTAGTCAAAATCTATGCTATTTTCTCATCCAACTGCTCTAATGCTTCGCTTTTTACTTCTACCATCACATGCGTTACCAGTTCTTCGAATTTTAGTTTCTGAAGTTATTTCTTCTGTTGGAGAGATTCATTTTCTAGATATTTCATCACAAAGTTTCTCACGAACTACTCTGTCAGCAGATACCTAGCCATTTTATCCTGCATGATGTTCTCAGTAAGCTATTCGATGAGAGCTTCGTTAGTTTCGTTATCGAATGCACTTTGAAGTTTCCCTTGACTGCCAAGTTTTTTGGTTTGCTATTATGCAAGTTGAGGTGAAGGATCATCTATATCAAGGTAGCTTAAATGTTGAAAACCAAAATGAGTTATTTTCTTAATTTAAGGAGCAGCTTGGACTGCTAAAGGAATCGTAGAAGATGAAGAAGATTAGTATTGCTATGAAGGTTATTATGCCTATTACGAAGGTGAATTCCGATTCATTGCATTTTGTCCAACAGAATAATTTTAATTCTTGGTTATTAAATTGGTTGAAGTAGCATTAAAAGACGTAATACCCTTCCCCATCAATTAATATTAGCTATTCGCAGTATCAGCTATCTTAGAGAACTATTATTGTAAGGATTTTCCATTAGTTGCGAGGGTGTAAAGATTCGAGCATGCTTAAAGAAGTGCATTTGGTACTCCTTCAAATTCAAAGAAAATATTTAATTTTTAAGTTACTTATTCGAGTTTAAAATCAATCAACGGCAGCATCAAACAGAATCGCTCTACTAGCTCTACGACACTTAAATATGCGCTTAAAATGAATATTTATTGTTTTTCTCTTGCTCTCTCATGCTTTTATCTACCTCTTGATTATTCTACAAATCCTTGAACGTTCACTGTAGAAATCTAGTTTTTTTATTATAAAAAACGAAAATATAATGAAGTTTCCATTGTTTATTGCTCAAAGAATGTTGGCAAATGGCTGATTTTCTGCCAGCCGATCAATGATGTTTTACATGTTTAGCCTGTGAAACTTCATCAAATGTCTCAAGAATTCCCGAATCCATAGCTATTTCTTGTGATAAAAAATCTTAAACAATAGCTAATCTGCTATGGCTATTTTGATTATCCTTATTCTTCTTCACTGAATTAGTGAGCCCTTCTGCATGGGAACCTGTTAAACCTTCAGATGAATTCACATTCAAGAAAAAATTGTCCTACAACAATGCCTCAATTTTTTCTTCAAGAACCTATAATTCTTGTGTAAATATTGTCTTTTCACTGATGAGTTCAGAGCATTGATTCTGCAAGAGTAGACATCGTACTTCTTCTTGCTTGTAGAATTAGTTCATTTTGCTAATAAATGGATGAATGTCTTCCTTGTGATGCTCGTAAAACCTTTTCATTCTACTTAAAATCAGATTTCTGTCACATTTTATATGATTTTCGTCTTCTTCTTGTTGCAGCTAAAGAAATGTCTCAGTGTTAGTAGTTTTAGTGGGTTATTATAATTCTTCTTAAACTTCATCAAATAGTCCCTCAATGCTCACCTCCCCATCAGACGATTCAGCTTTCAATATGAATCTAAATAATTTTATTAAGAAAATAAAATTTAAGAAATACAAAATCTTCTTTTTACTTTTGAATTGCTTCAAACACACTAATGTACTGTCCTGTGTAAAATGACTCTCTTTCTCGTATCTCCCGTTACAAGTGGATGTCTTCTAGAGCTGCAATCTCTCTTTCTAATGCTTCATTTTGTTTTGTTGCTTCTTCAATTTTAATTTGCACATTTGATAAAAAATATTCTTCTTGCTCGTTCTCGCTCTTCAGCTGCTTACTGATTCCACTCTTTCTATCTCTATACTTCGTATACATCCTCTCCACGCAGGAGATCTAATCCTTTACTTGATCCACATTTAGATTGATTATTCGCTAAAGAAAGAAATCAAAAACAATCAAACTTTTTCTTTCAAGAAAAATCCCAAAAATAATTGTTTCAATGATTTACTTTATTTTCATTTGCTTAAACATCAATATGATGAATGTCTTTATATCGAGTGTCCGCAATCTCATTCATTCTCGCCTAATGATTCATTCTTTCTTTGCCTTGATTCTTCAAAATCAAAAAATATTAAACAATCTTACAAAAATCTATTCACTCTATTAGCCATTCTTTTACGACTGAATGACTAAGTTCTCTTTGCATTTTAAGAAGAGCTTCTTATCTCTCTGATTCATTTGCAACATTCTACTCTGCTTATTTCACAAGCTCATCAACTTCCTCTAATCTCTATTATACTTGTGTAATATTATGCTAGGCACTTGATGCCATAAATTGCAGACTAGTCGATCGATAGTAGCTTTGTGAGAAAGTTTATCTTGAGCGTGATGCTTTCGATATGCTGTGATGCTAGAATTACTGTTAATGTCCAATAGATCCACTTCGAAATTCTGATTTGCTGTTTCCACTTTCGGTGATGGTCATAAGACTTCCAGTTTTCTCTTTCAAGACTAGTTTCTCCAAAGATATTTTCTTTTAACTGTTCAGCGTAGCCAATCTATCTAATTCCTTCTTAAACTAAAAGCAGTTTTATGAACAAATAAATATAACTCCAAAAAACTATTCCTTTTAGCTAGAAAAAACATTTTGATGGTGCTCTTAAAAAAGATAATTGAACACAGCTGTAAAGGCAAAATAGATTCTCTGAACTTGTCTTTATTTTCATCTTCTCAATGTGTAATTAATCTCATAATCCTTACTTAACTGGCAGCTTCAGTGTCTTGCAAGAATCCATTACTCTAAGCTGCTCCAACATCTATAGAATGAAGATCAAACTGCCTTCTAAGTTCTTATCGTTTTTCATTGATTTAGGTATCATAGATCATCTGTCTGCGTCTTGATTCTTCTTCAACCCTCTTCATCCGCTCTTTCTCAGCTGCATTCGTATTCGCTCTCATCTCAAAAAGCTCGAAAATATAGTTTTAAAGTTTGTAAGCTCTGTGGAAGGAAGAAAATAATCAGTCAGCTTTAATTTATTATTTTATAATTCCACCAACAAGAAATCACAAGATTAATCTTAATTTATCAAAGACAGATACAATTTATTAAACTAAAATTTACTGAATCCTATTTATTTTTTTGATGTGACATAAAATAAGAGTTTATTTGAGTACTGAAGAGGTTTTATCCCTCCACAGAGACTTGTAAAACTATTAATTTTTTGCTATTGTTTTCTGTATTTACATTTTTTCATTCGTTCCAAGCTGTGAATTTCCCCTATACAAAAACTGAAGAAATGAATGTTTTATTATCAAACTTTGCTTGAGAAGGATATTTTTTAATTATGCATCTTTATTCTTAAATTTATTACAGACCTTTTATTATTTTTACTAGTTTTTTTGAGGATTATTTGTATTTTAGTTATCTATCAACTGTGTAGATTAGGTTGAATAATAATTGATCTCTCTCGCTTAAAAACCATGATTCAATAATTACTTTTTTTTCTCATTCGCTTTAAGGAATTCATATTTTCTCTCTCCAGCTATTATAACCATTTCACTCGTAGAATTTAAATAAAGTTCTTTTAAATAATCTTCATTCATTATTTAAGATGACTTCGCCTTATAAGCTTACAAACATCCAAAGGAAATAAGAACAGAAAATAGGATGAACAATTTTTATATGAGGATTTTGAAGTATTCCATTCATTTTTAATCACAAGAAAATTTTGAATTTCAATTTAAAGTAAACATGAAGCAGTTTAGTTCATTTACCTATGAATAACTCTCCTACTTTATTGTTATTTTTTCATTGTTCATTATAATAAATATACAATTTAAAGTTGAAACTGGAAAAGCAATAATTTATGTAAAGTTTCGCTCTTTTTGAAAATTTACCAGCAGGGAAAAATTTACAACAAGGTCAAACTAAATCTAGAAGGAACATCGAATTAATTGATCTTGATTCATTCTTTTTACTAGTAAATTTGAGGATTATTTGTATTTTTGTTATCTATCAACTGTGCAGATTAGGTTGAGTCATAATTGATCTATTGATTAAATACCATCGAGACATGATTAAATAATTGATTTTTTTTCATCTGCTTTAAGGAATTCATTTTTTCTCTCTCCAACTTTTTAACTTTTTCACTTGTAGAATAAAAATAAAGTTCTTTTCAAATTATCTTCATTCATATTTAGATGACTTCACCATTTAAGTTGACAAACATCTAAAGAAAATAAGAACAGAAAATAGGATGGGGTTTCTTTGAATAAGGACGTTCAAGAATATCATTCTCACACAAGATGTACTTACAAGTTGTCAATTAATACGAATTACTTAAGAAAAGAAATTATTACCAAGTGAAGTAGGATCTATTTTAACCAAGAACTTATATAAAATTCAAATGAGGAAATAAGCAACCCAAGAAAGAATAGGGAGCATCATAAGATCAGAATAAGTTTTCTTGGGGTTTTATTTAGAAATAAGAAATAAAATAATTAAGCTTCTCAAATTTTCTTCTTCGTTTGATTGCTCATCTAATTACTATTAAATATTCCTCAAGGATCAATTTGGGCCTTTAAATAAGTCCAAGCTCAAAAATATATCAAATATAATTATAAAACTCACAAAATACAATCGGATTAGCAATCATAAAACATGAAAACTGTTCTTTATTCTCTACTCGGAGTTGCCCTACTTGCTACAATTAGCTCTGGTACCTTCCTAGACTTCAAAAATGGCTAAGGTAATGACCTCCAAGCAGTCTCATCCAACCCTTACCTAACTTTCATTGATGATTCTCTCATCGATAATCTGATTCTTCAACTATAAGGATAGACTGACAGTGCCCAACTCTAAATCATCTAATCTTTTGTCTATCAGCAACGCAAGTTCTTCAACTACTATTCTATCATGAAAATCCTGACAGTCTTGAAGAGTAGCTACTCTAAACAAGAATATTCTATTCGTAGTACTGCTATCTTAGTGATGAAACCTTACATTTCTCCTCTAAGTACTTTTGAAGCCACCTAAATCCTCAATATGATGAACACATTTGATGGCATCGCTTGTGGAATTTTAATCGCTTAAGTCTATGATTTAGGAGGAAACGATGAAAACAAAAGTTTATTAAATAATATGGTGTTTGGATATTATTAGGTAAACATAGCACGAAATGTCTACCCTTAAGCAACTAAGAATTTCTAAAGCAACTTCCTTATGACCTTTGAAGGCAAACATGTTGGCTTTTTATTCGATAAATCAGACTCTATGAAAACTATCGCTTATACAAATGCAGACGGCAGAAATGTAACAAGATATAACATGTTAGAGGGATTCTACTACAATAATATGGTAGACATTTTCTAGAATTTCTTCTAATTCTCTTATCTAGCCCTTGGAAAAGAATAAGGGGGCTGTAATACATGCTCCATTTCCGATTTCAATCAAATTCCAGATCTAAATGTTTATTTTCGCTATCCCTCTCAATAAGGTGGATCAAACGATCTTTATTTGAAACTATCTTAAATCACTAGCACACCCTACAGCACACTGTCCGACTTGTACATTTTGTCAGATGGATTGATACCTTCAGGAACACAAGGAGTAAGTGATTTCATCAAGTTAATCGATTCTATTAACGCTCAAAGAAGAATCAAAATCCGCATCAACACGGTATCATTCTTAGTTGGTGGAAAAGAAGATGCAAGTGCCAGAAATGCAGCTACAACACTTTTACAGATTCTAGCTGATTACACAAATGGTACTTTCATTCAAGTCCAGCCAAGATGAAGTGAACGAAAAAGAACGAATATTCTATATTCAACATTTGAGGATACAAATTATTAGTTCTCCTTTTTTTAATCTATATATTTACATATTTTTTTGAAAAAGAAAATGGAATTATTACAACTGCTACAAATTTTACTTATTCTTCAATTTGCTTCACTAATAAGTGATTTTTAGAAGATTCCAAGAAAAGATAGTTCTGTTTTAGTAGATCATTTTCCTCAATTAAGAATTGTAACATTTTAAAACTTAATAATCTCATTTCTAAGTTAGTTAGTCTTGCGCAAGACACTCTAAATTCTTTTTGAAAATCTGGATAGCTTAATAATTATCATATCATATCATTATTTTCTCATTTTAGAATCAACCAAATCATAAATTCAATTAAGTCACTAACAAATTAATGAGACAGATAATGACTCATTATTAAGATTTTTCTCTATTATGAAACATCCTATGAGAAATTGAAGGGGAAGGAACATAAATATCCAATGATATTCATTAGTTAACATGTGTTTCTTCTTATTTTTCTGTGTGTTAGTTCAAACCAAATTAGTTCTTTCAAAGAGATAAATCAACCTAGTGGCTAGGTGACGATGAATAACTATTGAGCCTTAAATCCATTTTTAGAATAAATTCTATTAAATTAACCACAAATATTCTTTAATAATAAATAGAATGAACTAGAATATTTTTTTAAAAAAATGATGGGCTTTTGTATGATATTATAAAAGTTTTAAAGAACAATTTCATAGTAAAAGAAGAAGAAAGATAAGTCCTGCTTTTCACTAGAAAAATATATCCTAATCGTATTGCAGAAAGAAAGTTATTGGAATAATATTACAATGCAATAGTAAATAATTAATTCAATTGCAAATTCAGCTATTCAATTCTTGATTCTAATTTTTCTTCATGTTAAAACTCCAAAAATATGAAATCACAATAATTTTGAGATAGATTAACACCTAAGCAACAACAACAAAAATTGAGAATTTTCTGTAAAATCAAATTAATCTCTAAGGCACAGATTAGCAAGATCTTTTTATTTTTAGAATTCTTTTTTTAAAAGATAACTGAGATTCATTCTCTCTTGAAAAAAAGCCAATGAGGAAATAACATTACGTAAAGTTTATTCAAATCTTTAGTGTTTTCTTGTGAACCCATTTATTGCTTTTTACCTTTCCTAATGGCATCTGTGATTATTTCAAATTATGAGCTGTTATGTCATGCTTTGATACTGTCTTGTCTCTTTGTTGAGAAGAGAAAGTTTTTTGTTCAAACCAAAAGTTTGCTTCTTCTTCTGAAATAGCAAAAAGTTCATATTTTTATTGAAAGTTGAATTCAATCATAAAACTATTTGGCTAGGATTCATAAATTTTTGTTTTTAATCCTCTCAGATAAAGAGAAAAGATAAATTAGATTACTAATAATAGCAATCCTGTGATTTGTGAGGAGGCAGAAAGATTATTTTAAAGGGAAAAAAACTAAAGGATCAAGCTCATCTTTTTCTTAATAAATTCTTCTAATGATCTTTCAAAGGAATGCTTACATCTGATATTACCTAGAATCCTTTAATTTAAATATATACCCCTCTCCCATTATGGTATTCTCAAGGTAAAATAGATCAAAGCACATATAATTCTATGACGCACATAGAATTTCAAAACACAATATTATTAGCTTTGGATCTAAAAAATAGATTAATATTATTTTTCAATTAACCTTTGACTTTCGAATTTTTCTAAGACATTTTTCTGGCTAGGATGTGGCATTCATAGGTTGAATAGTTTTAGAATCCGTGAAGTTATAACCACCTCTTGCCAAGCAATTACCGAAACTTAAGTAAGATTCCGAGTTGTTTTAAGGAAGAGAAACTTGCTAGTTGCTATCCTCTTTGCCTAAAATTTAGAATGTTATTCTTATTGAGGCACCGCTCAAATCGATAATTGCAGCAGTCTTTACATGATCAGTTGGATTTTAGTAATAATCTTTAATTGCATCACTGAGATATGTAGTTGATATTCACAAGGAAGCTCCTTCTCCTTTTCCAATTAACACCCTCCCCCATTCTTACCCAGCAAATAAGAAGCCTGAAGATCCTAGAATTGAGTTGACTTTATTTATGATTGAATCTTACTGATGTTGAGGTAATAATCTCAGACCAGCAGTGGCTCCTAGCATAATTGGAGAGGATTAATGAAATTATTTCGGAATGATTTTCTTGACTTTAAGTAAAATTTCTTGAAAATAACTAGAAATTTCATCAATAGTAGAATTGAAAGTTGAAAGGGCAGTTTAGTTTTAAAACGACACTATAGGATTGAGATTGAGTAGAGGAATCTAGGTCCGTGAATACACCTTCACTTTTGTCGAGAAAGAACCTGACATAATTATCCAGACGTTCGTTTTTGGTTCAGCAAAACCGCCCAGCGGAGCGCCGGTCGGCCCTAACTGTTTCAAGCAATTTCATCTGGGCTAATTGTGTATGACAAAGCAATTCCCTTCAACTTTTCATATCAATTTTGACAACATAATGAATCTACTTTATAATCTCACTGGCGTCTTTTCGAATCAACTCTAAAACGAACACTCATCGCTTTTCATTAAAGAAACTTGCTTTGATAATCTAGTTGTTTGTGTTTGTTTATTGTATCTTTTAATGAATATAATTTGAAGGGGAGAAACTAATGGAAAGAATTCGTATCATAAATGGTATTGTTGAGGAATGGAAGAACATCCCTGGTTTCCTCGATCACTAAGTTAGTTCATTCAGTCGATTACGAAATAAAAAAGTAGATACATATTTGACAGGAAGTACCAATTCTTTCGACGGTTGTGTAGTTGTATGTATGCTTCATAAAACAAAAAAACTTCATCGTTTAGTTGCCGATGCATTTATTGAGAATCCTAACAAACATCCTAACGTGATACATTTGAACGATGATCCTAATGATAATTGAGCTGTTAATTTATGTTGGGTTTCAAATTCTGCATGCAGATAAAGAGGGACTAAATGTAAATACGATTCTAGTCAATACAAAGGAGTACGTCCATCGAAAAATGGTAAAAAATACACAGCATGTATTGCAGTTGAAGGTTCGAAAATACACTTAGGTACTTTCGTGGACGAGAAAGACGCTGCTATCTGTTATGATCAAAGAGCTAAATACGTTTACGGTGATCTTGCTCGACTTAATTTCCCGGATAACAAAACAAATGAATGAATTTTATCACAAATAAATTGAGCAAATGACCTTTCTAACTTAAAATAAACAAACTAATAAACTAAAGTAGCTTAACATTATTTCTAGCCAATACAGAATTCTCATCAAACTTGATACTCAAAAAAGGACCAAACGGGAATTCTAATACAAATCTAGTAAGCAAATAACCTTTTTAAATGAATCTAAACAAATAAAATAATACTTACCAATGATTCTAGCTGATACAGAATTCTCATCAAACTTGATATCTGAAAAAGACCAACCTGGAATTTTATCACAAAAACAATCAATGCATAATAAAAAAAAAGCGAAACAATAAACTTGCTTCAATAAAAAAACAATTGAAAACCTTCTTCAATTCTTATTATCAATAAACTCTCTCACTCTCATTTCCACTTCTAACTTGTTATTCTCATCATATCGAAACATCTTTCTAAATTACTTTCCATCCTCATAAAAAGTAGCTCTAAAATTACTATTCTTTTCATAATCTACATAGAATGACTTCTTGATATTTTTAATTCCTTATTTCTATCTCAACTCGTCAACCCACTTGTAAACTCCTTCACTAATCGATTCATTCACTAAGTTCTGATAAGAAACTATCTTCGATTTCTTCTTCCCATTCTCATAGAATTTCACCTCAAATTGTTCTGCTTTCTTGTTATCAAAACACTTAACTAATGAAGTCTATTCTTTAATCTTCTTCCCTTCGCCAGCCACGATAATCTAACTCGGTTTAACTTTAGGCTTATTTTGTGAGTTCAATAATTTAAATCCCGCCTAGGCATAACTCTCAATAATTCCATTCTCCTTTTCAATACAAACATATTGATCCGTAATTGTTATCTGCTCTGCTAAGTTTGTCTTCAAATTCTACAAGTCTTCTTTACTTTTTGATCTGAGAAAAAGATGGAATGGATCTAAAAATCGAAGCCTATCTCGGATATTCTCTTACAATCTCTTGTAGATACATCTGTCAGTCCTACCAACATAACCGAATCCTTAGCTTAAATCAATAAAATAAAACTTACAAATATATTCTACTTCTTCAATTTCAAGCTCACCATTACTTGTTAATAAATATTTGTGGGCGGGAATCCAGCGACGATAATTCTTTGCTAATGAACCTACAAAACTGACCTTCTCGAAATTATCTGACCTTGTAATCGCTGTAAAAATTTCGTTCATCATCATAATATTTACCTCATGAATTTGAATATTTTCTCTAACAGTCTCGCCTTAGATTGAATACATAGTCCTGCAAAACCCAAGACAGAAGTTATTTTTTAATTGACTAACACTAACAACTTTAGTTTCGCCTCCACTCATTCATTCTAACACAACATTATTATCTTTGAACTCAATCACTTGATACAATTATCCATTGAATAAGTCCTAATTTTTATCATTTTTCTTGCATAAATGTCTGCAGCCAATACTAACACAGATTCCATCGACAAAAACCTTAAACCTATTCGTCACGATTAACTTGTTTATTTCCTTTCTCTTCTTATTAATTTTACAAATTAAAACTGAACAATTGATATCGAATTCTTTCATTAAATGCTCGATCTTTCCCTCGTTAATTAATCGCAGTGCTTTCTCAAAACTTATTCTATCGAATCTCGAACTGTTTTCTTTGTATGATAACTTCATAACAGAATACTCACAGATCTCCTTTACAACTTCATTATTAAAGTAATCATAAGAATTAGACTCAACGGGAGGACACTAATCGAAATCTCCAAACAACCACACTCTAACTCCTTACATTTTCAATCGATAAATAAAGTTCATATGTTTCGAGTTAATCATAAGACACCTCATCTACAATTAAATTGATAACTTTAGTCTTTTACATTTCAAACGAATCAAACGTGAAAACATTCTCGACTCCTCTCTTTCTTAGATTATCTACAGCTTTATTAGTAAAACACAACACAACAACAGGCAATATCTTATTCAATTAACTGATAACTTGAGTCTTTCCTGAGCCAGCAATCCAAATAATCAATCCAGGATTCTCGACAAGCTAGTTTGTAGTTTCACTTAAAGAATTCCCTTCCGGAATTTCATTCCAATCTTTACTCTCGATTTCAGGTTGAATAATTTAATCGAATAAGATTTCTTCGCCTCGTATATGACATCTTTCTTTTACCTCCAAAGCAGAGCTCCACAATCCCAAATTTCTAAACTACTTTCATCAGCGCTTTGACATTGTTTGTATTAACTATTAGCTTCTCTTTATTATTCAATTTGAAATTTTGCATGAAATTAATTAATTATTCTTCTTTGCAATTAATTGTAACAAACAGAGACTGAGTCCTTGTTAAATCCTGTGATAATTACTTTGCTATTTTCAGTTGCCAATCCATTTTCAATTCCCTTTGCAAGATCAATTAATTGAATGATTCCCCTCGCAATAATCGAACGATAGATCGGCAAGATAGATTGATACAACTTCTCACGCTTAGTCGATACAACAAAAACTTAATCCTTGACTCTAAACATGTTACAACAATTTCCTCTATTCTCTTCATCCACAAACAATGCACACGCTTCTTCTTGAGTATTCACATAAGCACTTCTCTTTTATTCGCAGTATCTCTTTCCTAGATTACCAGTGAAACAATTAACCATCATCTTTGCAAATCTTAAAGGAATCTCGCCATCGAAGCAACCTTTCTCGCCCTGATAACAATAACAAACGAGCTCTCTAAAGAAGTCATCCGGAGTCATTTTCTATGGGATTAACATCTAAGTAATATCTTGCTTTGTTATCACTTCATAGTTTAGCAATACTTAAACAAGTTCGTAAGGATAGAATCCAGCACCAAGTTTTAAGTTTTTTATGTTGACATTCTTATTCATAAAGAATTCCCCTTAGACAATCTCTCGACCGTCATATTTCTCTACAACATCGATTACGCAGAATTAATTAAAATCTCGAATATCGTTGAGTAAAACATTCGAATAAGATTTGATAATATCGAAATTTACTCGTTTAAAATCGTTAGGAATTGCTTAATCGATTGAACTAACTTGACTCAGAACTGGAAACTGCTCGAAGATATCAAATACAGAATCGTTTAGACAAGATTTAATTTCATTCATTCTTCCGATACACTCTTGTAATTCTAACGCCATCTGAGTGTATGATTGATTCCGGAACTGAGTAAAGATAGTTGGATAAACTTTCATCAAATTCTCATAAGCCGCTTTTCTTTCTTCGAAATTCTTAGCATCAACTACCATAACAGACGATCCAGGAACTTTGAAGGTGATAATTCTATTGGTGATATCGCATTATTATTCAATAATCTAATAACTGATTTGCTCGCTTACTCTGATTAAGAACATCTGAAATATCAAAATTAATCATCGTTTAATATAATAACATTGGCCTAAAATTCTGTACTATCGCATTTATTTTCAGCAGACTTCTAAACAATAATCTCTACAATCTCATCAATTTTACCAGACTCAAAGTATTCATATTTATCAAAAATAATATCGAACTTGTAATCACTCAGCTAGAACTTATCAGTCTCGACAGCCTTTTTTATCATATTCTTTTCTGTTATCGGGTAGATGTGATTATTATTAATAAAGAAACAGAGCGAACCTCTTGTAGCAATTCGACGATAGATAACTTCCCCAAAAATAGAAAAGACATGCAAGGATAAAACGAATGATTTACAATATTCAGTTATCTGTGATAATTTAATTCCGTCTCGATAATCTTCCCCGAAATGTTTGACTAAAGTAACTTCAAGAAACAGCTGCTTTGTTTCTTGCAAATAACTTGTATCTTAAAAAATCTTGCACGCATTCTCCTTTATTGGGATTAAGCTTGTCTGTATTTCCTAACTGAAATATTTATTTGTTGACATTTTACAAGTTAACATCCATCAGCCTTTAATGAGTATTAACTTTGATAACATCAATAATCTCGGCACTGATAATATTGGATAGAGAATTCTAACAGAAATCTCTAAACTTTTATGATACAACAATACCTCTGAAAGCTGCTCCCATAGTAACGTATTTATTCATTAACTATTACAAAAGTTTTCTTATCACCATCTTGATCCAATTACTTCATCACACCAATATCTACAGCAATCTGGGCTTCGACTATTTTCTTTGTCACCTCGCCTTATTCGTTCTCAATTTAATTTTCAATTGTCAATTTCACCTGGACTTAATACCTATTTCGATTAGTATTGTTGATTCTATCAATTCTATCGACTTTCCTAACACCGATTCTCTTTCCTGTTAACTTGCGATAAATCAATGACAATTGCTTTTAATTATTACCTCCTTTCTTGTTGAGATTGTTTAACTCGTCGATAACTTTTTAAGTGTATTTATTCCGATAGTTAATCAACCTTCTCAGCATAAGCAATCGTAAGACTATTATCGTAATCGTCTTTGTTGAAAATCAAACGAAGAAATAATAATTCTTAATCGATGTTCTGCTAAACTTATTGATTAACTATCTAGGAATTGGATCTAACACAATTATCATAGAAGAAATGCTATGTAAAATTATTATCATTGGAGCCGTTCGATAAATAGTAATATGTTTTGGATTAGAATTAGAATGTAACCAATTAATTATCATAATACAATATCATTTCTTTGGCTGTTTCATTGGAGAAGAATACAGACTGGAATTTGGCTACAATCATTACGTTCGTTGTATTTGATGGATAGGTCATCGCTTATCCCGATTCTTAGATAATTAATTAAGCATTAACTCGATCCAAATTAGTTTCATAATCAGGCGATGACGTCATCAGATCTATCAAGCAGAATTTGTTATGGAAAACCTTGTAATAATAATTGTAATAACCAGATCCAGGTTTATTATGTCTAAAAGAAACTGATATTAGTTGCTTGAAAATAAAGTAGTAATTAAGTACATACAAGTCAATCGAATTTGAAGAGCTGCTTAATTGTGAGCCGGCTAGAGGAATCTATTATTACGAGTTCATTAACTTATCATTCTAATAAATTGAGAAAGAGATATTCGTTGAAAATGGAAAGACAAAGAAGATAATTAAAGTTATGATGCCAGAGTATTTAATTGTTTCATCGGCTACAGAGAATGATAGGAAATATTATCTGATTAAAGTTTATGCTGACTTTGTTTTCAGTTCCGTTACATTGAATGGTTAAAATAGTATTGTTCAAGCCCATTTAGTTATTAGAGATGAAGATTAGTTTGAATTAATCTATTAAATTAGCTTTACGGGAAAGCTAGCTAATTAGATGGATATTGAAAGTGATAATGTTATGGTCAATCCCGATCAGGTTATTTAACATTACAATGGTAATTATTATTTACATGTTTATTTAATGGTCGACGGTCAATTGATTTAGACATAACTGATCATCTAGAAGGAAGGTTAAAATAAATGGGCAACAACATTATCTAGTTTATTGGATGATTATGAATTAGCCAAGTAGCCGCTATCCATTACTACTCAGATGTGCAACATTATTCAGTTCGGAGGTAAGAAAGGAGAAAAGGAAACATCCAAGATTATTATCGGCGATCTCTTCTCAGTCGCTCAGCAATTTTATTCTCTTGTAACTGGAACAGAAAAGCTTTATCTCAAACTGAATAATCCTATTAAGATAACACATAAGAATATTGGGTTGAAGATTAATTTGGCAGATTGCTAAGAGATAGTCTTCGATGTCAGATTAAATACAATAACCTAAAAAGCAATGAAGATCTTCTATCAGCCGAATAATAATGTTTAGCAGAAATATGAGTTAAGCAATTTGACATTTGATTCATAAGAAAAAGTCTTATTAGACACTGTTTGAGGCCAGCAAAAGTTCGATAACTTGTAACAAGCTTTCAATCTATTAACGGCTATTCAGGAATAATTGGCTTAGAATTATGATGTCGCAAAGTTATTGATAAAGTTGAGGTTGAGAAAGAATCAATAGAATACAGATGACGATATCTATTCCGACGGCTTGGCTGGAGAAATCATCTTGACAAATCAGCAATTATTCAATGATAGCAATAACAAAGATAAAGTATCATCGAATGTATCATCAGATCAAGAATATTAATTTACATAGAATCAGAGAATACAATAAGAAAGAGAGTCATCATAAACAACCGAATTGAAAGTTTACGAAGATTAGATTATTGAGGATAATGTAGCCAACTAATTATCATTCAGATTCGATCCAGAAAGAAACATAATACTTGATAAAGATAATCAGTCAATCAATTTGGATAATGGCCAGCGAATCGATTTGTAATTAGATTACATTTATTTATTAAGATGTTTAATACAGTTTAACTCTTTAATTATATCAGATTGAGATATGAGACATAACTTATTATTCCCAATTGTTGGGATGAGAAAGGTTAGATAACAATCAAGAGAACACCGATCAAAGTATTTCCTCCTGGAAAAGCTATTCAATTACCTTTCTCAAATGAAATTATTCGAGTTGGGCATCAACAATAATAACAGAACAATAATAAAACAATTAGCAAGCTATTAGAAGGATCTATTGTAACTGTGAATGCTTAATAATTGATATTGAAAATAAAGATAAAAACGGATGTGATAATTTAATTGGGTCTGATTGATAATCAAGATCAGACCAGAGATCAGAAGAGGTATTGATGTTGTCTAGCTCGGCGATGGTTATGAACTATTGGGATGTAAATAATAATCAAACAAGTAGATGATAAATTGTAAAATAAATTAATAAGAAGTTTATGAATCCGTTGCCACTTAAATTGATTTCGAATAATTCAACGAGCTGATCAAAGAAGCGAAGATGTTGAATTATTTATTGACGACGATTGGGAATGAAATTGATTAGACAAAGGAATTCAATGTTATTGATTTCTATTCCGTTTATTTCGATATTGTTACAAGAAAGAATGATAACTTTTTATTATCCATACAAACAGACGATGCAAGAAGGTAAAAACAATGTCATTACATTTAACAGAGATATCATCGATCCCAATGGAGAGAGATACATCAAATCTTATCATTATGAAAAGGATTGTCTATGCGTTTGTGATAATTATGTTGAAACAAAATATCATCTGATTAGAAAGGATAATAATATTGATAATTTGATTACATAGTTAATAAAAGAAATGTTGATACGAAGCAGAGATCTAGAATCTTTTGTCCAACAACACTGATAAGATCGCGGAAAAATCCAATTCTTTTTGATTTCGAATGAAGTTTCAATTCATGACGTTTATTCTGATAATATTGAATAGCGACTTTTATTTCTTACAATACATACCAGAAATTATAATTTCCATTTTCCGCAATCTCGAAAATTGATTCGCTTTTGAGAAGAGTTTTTTGCAATTATCAACTGAAATTTAGTCTTGATGAAAATAGTGCACATCTACTTAAAAATATTTAACTCTCCCTGATACTCATTAAACTATTAATTTGTTATTATTTTCCCTATTTGCATTTTGTCATCATTCCAAGCTGTGAACTTCCCCTATCCAAAAGGATGAATTATGATGTTTTATTATCAAACTTTGCTTGAGGAGGATATTTTTTAGTTATGCTTCTTTATTCTTAAACATGATTCAAAATTTGATTAACAAAATCAATAATTTAATAACCAAGTAAGTAATTTCAGCTAATTTGAAAACAAATGAAGATATATATATATTTGTTCATTCCGTTGAGGATAAATATAATGCAAGAAATGTTTAGCCAATAGGTTTTGTATCTAAATTTACACTTAAGCATGAAGCAGTTTAGTTCATTCACTTAAAAATGAAACTTCTGTCTTATTGTTATTTTCTTACAGTTCATATTATCTATTATCCACTTATTATTACAGACCTTTTTATTATTTTTACTAGTTTTTTTGAGGATTATTTGTATTTTAGTTGTCTATCAACTGTGCAGATTAGGTTGAATAATAATTGATCACTCGATTAAAAACCATGAGAGATAAAATAATTGCTTTTTTTTCCATTTGCTTTAAGGAATCTATTTTTTCTCTCTCCAGTTACTGTAACCTCCTTGCTCGTAGAATTTAAAATAAAGTTGTTTCGAGCAATCTTCTTTCATATTTAAGATGATTTCACCATTTAAGCTTATAAACATCAAAGGAAAGGAGAACAGAAAATAGGATGAAATTTTTTTTGAATGCGAGGATTTTGAAGAATAGCCTCTATTTTTAATCACAGAAAGTTTTGAATTTCAATTGAAAGTAAACATGAAGCAGTTTAGTTCATTTTCTTATGAATAACTCTTTTTGCTTTATTGTTATTTTTTCATCTTTCATTTTATCTAGAATCTACCTATCCTGGCAAACATTTTTATTTCTTTTTACTTGTTTTTTTGAGTATTATTTGTATGTTAGTTATCTATCAACTGTGCAGATTAGGTTGTATTTTAATTTATCTCTCGATTAAAAACCATCGAGAAATGAGTAAATAATTGTGTTTTTTTCTCTCATATTCTTTAAGGAATTCACATTTTCTGTCTCCAACTATTTTAACCTTTTTGCTCTTAGAATTTAAAATAAAGTTCTTTCAAACAATCTTCTTTCATATTTAAGATTACTTCACCATTTAAGTTTACAAACATCCAAAGAAAATAAGAACAGAAAATAAGATGAGATTTCATGAATACCATTTATGTTTAATCACTGTAAATTTTGAATTTCAATTAAAGTAAACTAGAAGCAGTTTAGCTCAAATCCACTTATTAATAACTCTTCTGCTTAATTTTTATTTTTTCATTGTTTATTTTAGAAATCAGAAAGATTATATTATTGAAAATGATGGAAAAATATAAATTTATTGAACTTTACAACACACAATAAAGAGAGAATTTAAAGGTGAAATTGAAAAAGCAATATTTTAGGTAAAGTCTGTGCTCTTTTTGAAAAATTTCCAGCATGACAAATTTACAACAAGGTCAAACTAAATCTAGAAGGAACATCTAATTGGCCTTCATTAATTCTTTTTACTAGTAAATTTGAGGATTATTTGTATTTTAGTTATCTATCAACTGTGCAGATTAGGTTGGAAAATAATTGATCTATTGATTAAAAACCATCAAGAAATGATCAATTAATTACTTTTTTTCTCATTTGCTTTAAGGAATACATATTTTCTCACTCTTTCTATTTTAACCTTTTCGCTTGTAGAATAAAAATAAAGTTCTTTCAAGCAATCTTCATTCATTATTTAAAGATGACTTCACCATTTAAGCCTACAAACATCTAAAGGAAAGAAGAACAGAAAATAGGATGAAATTCCTTTGAATGAGGCTTTTAAAGAATACCATCCATTTTTATCACAATAAGTTTTGAATTTCAATAGAAAGTAAACATGAAGCAGTTTAGCTCAAATCCACTTATGGATAACTCTTCTGCTTTATTGTTATTTTTTCATCTTTCATTTTATCTAGAATCTACCTATCCTGACAAACATTTTTATTCTTTTTACTAGTAAATTTGAGTATTATTGGCATGTTAGTTTTCAATCAACTGTGCAGATTAGGTTGTATTTTAATTTATCTCTCGATTAAAAACCTTCGAGAAATGATTAAATAATTGATTTTTTTTCTCATATGCTTTAAGGGAATTCACAATTACTCTCTCCAACTATTTTAACCTTTTCGCTCATAAAATTTAAAATAAAGTTCTTTTCAAACAATCTTCTTTCATATTTAAGATGACTTCACCATTTAGGTTTACAAACATCTAAATGAAAGAAGAACAGAAAATGTGATGAAATTTCTTTGAATCAGGATGTTCAAGAATATCATTCTCACACAAGATGTACTTACAGTTGTCAATTACTACAAATTACTTAAGAAGAGCAACGATTATCAAGTGAAGTAGGATCTATTTTAACCAAGAACTTATATAAAATAAATATGAGGAAAATAAGCAACCCAAGAAAGAATAGGGAGCATCATAAGATCAGAATAAGTTTTCTTGGGGTTTTATTTAGAAATAAAAAATAAAATAATTAAAATTCTCAAATTTTCTTTTTCGTTTGATTGCTCATCTAATTACTATTAAATATTCTTCAAGGATCAATTTGGGCCTTTAAATAAGTCCAAGCTCAAATAAACAAAAATATAATTATAAAACTCACAAAATACAATCGGATTAGCAATCATAAAACATGAAAACTTTTCTTTATACTCTACTCGGAGTTGCCTTAATTGCTACAATTAGCTCTGGTACCTTCCTAAACTTCAAAAATGGATAAGATAATGACCTCCAAGCAGTCTCATCCAGCCCTTACATAACTTTCATTGATGACTCTCTCATCGATAATCTCATTCTTCAACTGCAAGGAAAGACTGACAGTGCCTAACTCTAAATCATCTAGTCTTTTGTCTACCAGCAACGCAAGTTCTTCAACTCCGCTTCTATCATGAAAATCCTGACAGTCTTGAAGAGTAGTTACTCTGCAATAGATTATTCTATTCGTAATACTGCTATCTTGGTGATGAAACCTTACATCACTCCTCTAAGTACAAATGAAGCCATCTAAATCATCAAGATGATTGACTCATTAGATGGCATCGCTTCTGGTATTTTAACCACTTAAGTCTATGATTTAAAAGGAAACACTGACAACATAGGCAATTTAAGTAATACCATGAGTGGGTATGGAGGTGCAATCAGAAATCAAATTATCCTCCCCTAAGCAACTAAAGATTTCAATACCAACTTCCTTATGACCTTTGAAGGCAAACATGTTGGCTTTTTATTCGATTAATCAGAGTCTATGAATTCTATCGCTTATACAAATGCAGACGGCACAACTGTAACAAGATAATCAATGTTATACAACTTCTACTACAACAATAAAATAGACATTTTCTCGAATTTTTTCTCATTCTCTTATCTATTCCTTGGAAATCAAATAACTGACAGCTGTAATACATGCTCCGTTGGTAATTACGCGGCACTTTAAGAACTCTCTCATACTTTTTCCTTTTACCCACAATGTGGTGGATCAAAAGATCTTTATATGAAACTATCTTCACTCACTAGCAAACCCTACAGCACACTATCAGACTTGCACATTTGGTCAGATGGGTTGGTACCTTCAGGAACACAAGGAGTAAATGATTTCATCAAGTTAATCGATTCGATTAACGCTCAAAGAAGAATCAAAATCCGCATCAACACTGTATCATTCTTAGTTGGTGGAAACGAAGATGCAAACTCCAGAAATGCAGCTACAACACTTTTGCAGACTCTAGCTGACTATACAAATGGCACGTTTATTCAAATTCAGCCAAGTATGAAGTGAATGAAAAAGAATTAATATTCTATATTCAGCATTTGGGGGATTCAAATTTTTAGTTCTCCTTTATATAAATATATATAAATTTTATTTGAAAAAGAAAATGGAATTATTACAGCACAGCTGCTACAAATTTGACTTATTCTTCGATTTGTTTAACTAATAAGTGATTCTTAGAAGATTTCAAGGAAGGATAGTTCTGTTTTAGTAGAACATTTTCCTCAATTAAGAATTTTAATATTTGAAAACTTAATAACCTCATTTCAAAGTTAGTTAGTCTTGCACAAGACACTCTAAATTCTTTTTGAAAATATGGATAGCTTAATAAAAAAAGAAAAAATTTTGTGCCTGAAACACCTATGAAATCCTTTCTTGATTGTTGAAGGTTACTGTCTGCAATTTAAATAAAAAAATAAAAAAAGGATGTAAATTTCAACAATCACACAAGATCAGTGCAATAAACTATGACAATATCTCAAAATATTCCTCTAATGAAACCATTTTAAAGTATGATTATTTTGAACATTTTTAAAAAGATTTATTATATTTCGTTCAGGGAAATATAATTTATTTGACAACTTGATTTAGAAAGTTGATGTATGTAATTTAATGATCTTATATTTTCTTTTTGTGTGGTTGCTGGGAGATGATAGGATTCTTATGAGAAAATAATGATAATTATTTTTACCTGAAGTTTTATTACATCCCCCTCCACCCTGACCTTATTTGATTTAAAAACTGAAGCATAATTTCCCACATAACCTTGAGTAATTAGTTTTTAACTTTCATAATAATACTCCCAGTTTACCATGTTCCAGTAATAGAACTCCTTTTTCACCCAAAATTAGTTTTATTTTCTCATTTTAGAATCAGAAATTAATAAATTCTATTATGTCACTAACAAATAAATGAGACAGGCAATGACTCATTTTTAAGATTTTTCTAAATTATGAAACAATCTATGAGAAATTGAAGGAAGAACCGTAAATATCCAATGATACTCATCAGTTAACATTGGTTTCTTCTTATTTTTCTATATGTTAGTTCAAGCCAAATTAGTTCTTTCTAAGAGATAAATCAGCCTAGTGGCTAAGGTGACGATGAATAATTATTGAGCCTTAAATCTTTACAAAAGAAAAAATTTATTAATAACTAATTTTTAACAAAGAAATTAACCACAAATATTCTCTAATAATAAATAGAAAGAACTAGAATATTTCTTAAAAAAATGATGGGTTTTTATGGTAAAATAATAGGTTTTAGGAAAAATTTAATAGTTTTTGAAGAAGAAAGAAATACTTTGCACTTCATGAGAAATAAAATCCTTTTTCTTTTGCAGAAAGAAAGTTATTGGAATAATATTACATTGCAAGAATAGAAATTTAATTAAATTACAAATTCAACTATTCTATTTTGATTCTGATTTTTCTTCATGATTAAAACTTCAAAAAATCTGAAATTACTCAATTTTTGAGGAAGATGGATTAACACTGGGCAAAAAAAAATGAGGATTCTTTCTGTAAAATCAAATTAATCTCTAAGGCAGATTATCAAGATCTTTTTTATTTTTCGAATTCTTTAAGAATATTGAGATTCATTCTCTCTTGAAAGTCAATCTGCCAATCAATTGGTATGAATAAAATCAGAAAATTAAATAATTTTTATTTAATGTTGGTTGTGCACAGACAAATATTGAGAGAAAAAAAGCCATGAGAAATAAAATTACATAAAGTTAATTGAAATCTTTAGTGTTTTTCTTGTAAAACCATTATACTTTTTACATTTCAAAATGACATCTGTAGTTATTTTATATTATGAGCTGTTATGTCGTGCTTTGATACTGACTTTTTGTTGAAAAGAAAAAGTTTTTCGTTCAAACCAGTTTTCTTCTTTTTCCGAAATAGCAAAAAGTAGTCTTTTAGTAAAAATATTCATTATCTTCTGATAATAGTAATTTAACAACAAATATGAACTGATGAAAACAATTCATAGCCAAAATTGCCCAAGCACTATTTTAAATGATCTGTTGCTTTTTATCATCGTGGATTAATAAGAGTTGAGGTTTAACCCATCATCGACACGATAGTAATATCAGATGCATTGATAAATGAATATGGAAGATATGTTTTTTTCTGAAAGTTGCTCAATTTGCTCAAATCCACCTCCTTAAATCAACTTAAAACATCCTATTTTTATTGAAATTTAAATACAAACCTGAACTATTTGGGTAAAGAATTATCATTTTGGTTGACTATTCTCTCTTAAGAAAAAAGAAATTTAAAGACATTTTAATCAAATACCTTCTCTTTTAATCGAGACACTTTATTAATAAAAATTTAATCCTCTCAGATAAAGAGAAAAGATCAATTCCAATACTAATGCAAACAATTCTGTGTTCTATGAGGAGACAGAAAGATTATTTTAAAGCAAAAAAAAGAAACAACTAAAGAATCAAGCTTCTCTTTTTCTAAATGAAATTCGTCTGAATAGTGTTTCAAAGAAATGCCTAAATCTGATATTACCAAAATGCTCTAATCCTCCTAATTTAAATCTGCACTCCTCTCCCATTATGATATTCTCAAAGGAAAATAGACCAAAGCAAATATAATCCTATGAAACAGTACTAAAAAACACAATATTATTAGCTTTGGATCTAAAAAATAGATTAATATT
>Ga0302271_10000670_pt1 | contig 33491 bp, 36 predicted proteins | sample III_Bog_N1_1_FD_198767 | JGI IMG/M metagenome (GOLD analysis project Ga0302271, IMG submission 198767) | Peat permafrost microbial communities from Stordalen Mire near Abisko, Sweden - III_Bog_N1_1 | ecosystem: Environmental > Terrestrial > Soil > Wetlands > Peat | place: Sweden: Abisko... | reverse complement strand
GAACAAACTCAACAGTTAAACTTGTCACAAATCATCACTTGTATGAATCTGGGGCACAAATTATCCTTGGAAACTCATATCATTTACATTTAAGAGCTGGGTCCGAGCTTATCCACAAATTTGGTGGGATTCATGGGTGGATGAACTGGGATAAACCTGTTTTGACTGATTCAGGGGGATTCCAAGTATTTTCTCTTGCACATCTTAGAAAAATAACTGAACAAGGTGTGGAATTTAGAGACCCTAGAGATGGAAAAAAACATTTTATAAGCCCTGAAGTGTCTATGGAAATACAACAAAATATTGGTGCGGATATTATTATGGCATTTGACCAATGTGCGCCTTATCCTTGTGAATATAATGATGCTAAAGCAGCAATGGAAAGAACCCACAGATGGTTGGAACGTTGTGTTAAAGCAAAAACCAACCCAAAACAAGCATTGTTCCCTATTTGTCAGGGAGCATTTAATGATGATTTAAGAAAAGAGAGTGCTGCATTCGTTTCTAAAATTGATGCAGTGGGCTATGCAATTGGTGGTGTTAGTGTTGGAGAACCTACGGAACTTAAAAATCACTTAGTCGAATTTACAGCACCTTTATTGCCATTTAACAAGCCTAGGTATTTAATGGGTGTTGGGACTCCGGAAGATTTATTAGACGGCATTAAACGTGGTATAGATATGTTTGATTGTGTTTTACCAACACGTAATGCGAGACACGGTTCATTTTTCAGTTGGGAAGGTAAAAAACAGATTAAAAATGCACAATACCAAGAAGACAGTTCCCCATTAGATAGCAAGTGTGAATGTTATACCTGTCGGAATCACTCCAAAGCTTATTTAAGGCACCTTTATAAATGCCAAGAAGGAACAGGACAATCATTGGTTTCTATTCATAATATTACATTTTTAATTAATTTCTCACAGCTTGTTCGTGAAGCTATTATTGAAGATAGATTTGAAGATTTTTATAATGAACATTATCAAAATTTTGTTAAGTAATATTGAAAAATCAACAATATAACCCAACTGACTAATCAAATAAAAAAATTACACTCCTTTATGCTGGTGTGAGGAATTATTTAGTAGGAGAATAATATGTTATCAATAACAAACAATCAACAAGTAAATTTTAGAAGAAACGATAATAAGGTAACTGATTCAGATATACAAAAATATGAAAAGGTTCAAGATGAACTTAATGAAGATACTTTTGTTAGTGAAAATATTGAACAAACAAAACCTAAACATAGAAATGCTGTTTCAAAGTTTTTCAGAAATATTGTATTAGGAACAGCTTTGGCAGGTGGGTTGACAGCAGCAGCTCCTCAAGCAGCAGCACAAAGTATACCAGTAGGGAAAGTTATTACAGAACAAAAGGCCGTTGACCCTAAAGACAATAGCAAAGGTACAGCGACTTATTATTACACACAAGAAGCGGTTATGGACTCTGCAATTACTAAGAGTACTAAAGCTAAACAAATACAAAAATATGATAGAAAACTATTAAATACTTATCCTGTAATAAAGTATTCAACAACAAATATACAACCAGGGAACTCATATATTTATAATTATACAATTAAGCCTTTTGATGATGAAACTGATGGATTTTATCTAGATCCAAACCCTGAACTTAAAAGTTTATCTGGGAAAAAAATAGTTGATTTTGAACATATAACTACTGGAGTAGCCTTAAGTGACCGTGATAAGCGTTCACCTGAATGTTTTTATACTCCAAAAGCTCCAGAAGAACCATTCTTCAACAATCCTGCAATGCAAGATAATATAATAAAAAAAGGTAATCAGATTATAAAAAGTGGTAAATTTGTTAATAATAATGGAACATCTACAATTACAGCATACTATAGAGAAATACCGGTACTTGATTCTGTTATTGTTAAGAAACCAAATGGTGAAGTGACAACAACAAGATTAGACAGAGATGTAGACACAAAATCTGTAACACACGTTGGATATTCAGATTCAAATGGAGAAACAGCAAATTTCTGGGTTGAAAAAGATAATAATGCTTTTATTACATATGAAAACAACGAGAATAAAGATTCATCTTTACAAGATACATATACTCCAGTTAAACCAACGCCATCAAGGAAGAAATAACAGATTTAACAATTAAATAATGGATAAAATAAGGCATATTAATGTATATAATATGTCTTATTTTTTACTTCGTATGTTAATATTTGTAACAATACCCCAACTGGCTGAAATCATATATTTTTAGAACCTCTTTGGGGAGGAGGTCGTAGCTGTGTGAGCAAAGCGAACTACAGATACGGGTGGTGGTTAGTTATGTTACAATTTTTATATGAAAAAACAAAATATATTAGCGAGAGTTTTGAGAAAAAATTCAACACCTCAAGAGTTAAAATTGTGGAAGTTATTAAGAAATCATAGATATAATAATTTAGCCTTTAAAAGACAGTACCCCATCGGGAATTATATTGTTGATTTTGTATGCAAAGAGAAATTGATAATCATTGAACTTGATGGGGGACAACATAATGTTCCAGAAGAAATCAAAAAAGATAATGTAAGAACAATATTTTTAGAATCAAAAGGGTTTAAAATTGTCAGATTTTGGAATACAGATATTGATAATAATATAGATGGTGTTTTTCAGAAACTCAATGAAGTATTAAAAATCCACAACTAACCACCACCCGTGCTTGTAATGTTCAAGGTTGTAATTACTTCCGAATTATTAGTGGCTCAAAACCTTAGGACTACATTACACAAATTTTTTAAAATTTGTTTCACTCCGCAAGGTTTTATCGCTGGACGTGACTAGGTTGCCAAGTCAACCGTCGCACTAACTAAAATTCGGCTCCTCCACAAAGAGGTAGTTGCACTGCATCCCTCGCAAAGACGCTTTCTGTCATTACGAGGAGAAACGTAGTTTCGACGTGGTAATCCAGAGATTTTGTAGTTAGCAAATAATAAAAATATTAAGTAATGTTAAAATATTAGCAATATAGCCCAATTAGGTAGTCAAAAAATATATTCAGTATCCTTTGATAAATGTAAGTGAAAAATATACAATAATTGAGGTGTGGGAATGTTATCAATAACAAACAATCAACAAGTAAATTTTAGAAGAAACGATAATAAGGTAACTGATTCAGATATACAAAAATATGAAAAGGTTCAAGATGAACTTAATGAAGATACTTTTGTTAGTGAAAATATAGAACAAACCAAACCTAAACATAGAAACGCTGTTTCAAAGTTTTTCAGAAATATTGTATTAGGAACAGCTTTGGCAGGTGGGTTGACAGCAGCAGCTCCTCAAGCATCAGCACAAAATATACCAGTAGGGAAAGTTATAACAGAACAAAAACCCGTTGACACTAAAGACCCTAGCAAAGGTACAGCGACTTATTATTATACTCAAGAAGCAGTTATGGATTCTACAATTAGTGATTATGGGAAAGAAAAAAGGATACAAAAATTTGATAGAAAACTACTAAATACTTACCCAGTAATGAAGTATTCCTATAAAAATATACAACCAGGACATTCATATATATATAACTATACCATTGCACCTGGTAAAGATAGAGACTATTTTCTAAGTGGAAAACCCGAACATAAAACATTATCTGGGAAAAAAATAGTTGATTATGAGGATGAGACATCTGGAATGTCAACTAAAGATAGAGACAAACGAGAATCTGAATATACTTATACTCCAGCACCACCTGAAGAACCATTTTTCAATAATCCCGCATTGCAAGGAAATATTACAAAAAAAGGAAATCAAATTATAAAAAGTGGTAAATTTACAGATCCAAATACAAATGAACAATATACAACAACAGCATACTATACAGAAAGACCTGTGCTTGATTCTGTTATTGTAGAAAAGCCAAATAGAGATGTAACAAAAACAAGAATTGATAGAGATGTTGATTTAAAATCTGTTACTCATGTTGGAACAACTAATTCAGATAATACAAGCACAAACTTATGGCTTAATTTTGATAATAATAATTTTATAAAATATGAAAATTTCGATACTAACGACATTTACTTACAACATGAGTTTACACCGACAAAACCAACTCCATCGAGGAAAAAATGATAATAATAATCATTACATAATAGATTAAAGAAGACATATTCTAGTACATAATATATCTTCTTTTTTTACTTCATATGTTAACATTTGTAACAATACCCCAACTGGCTGAAATCATAAGATTAAAAATAACCTTTATGTACATGTAAGAGAAGCATATAAATAAGGTATTTTTATGAGTTACGGTTCTAATAAAGTCACAAATAATGATAGAGTAATCACACCGCAGAAAGAAAAAGAACAAACTGTGCAAGTTAAACCTACAGTTGTCAAAACTAGCACAATTTGGGCTAAGATGACTCAAGCAGAGGCTGTTACTAATAAAGTTATTGATATATTCAAGCAATATGATAAAAATAATAATGGCACTATTGATGATGATGAGTACAATAAATATATAGAACAAAGTAACACTGAGGATAAAAAATCTAATACAGACAATAATAAAAGTGTTAGATTTGATATCAACAATCTTTTTAATCAACCTCAGATTAAATTAAATCAATATATGAAAGCTCAATTTGGTATTGAAAACTTTGACAGTTTAAGTAATGCAGATAAAGAAAAGGCTATTTCGGAAGCATTTAATAAAAAATATGAATTAAATGGAGAAGATAAAAATTCTAATTATAATAAGAATCTTGATCGTTTGAAAAATGGTCAATATACAGACTTCGAAAAAGAAAAGTTGGGTTTTAAAGCTGGTGATAAACTTTCAGAAGAAGATATTAAAAAATACGCAAAAGGTGCAAATAATGCTGAGAGACTTAAAGAAATTTCGAACTTACTAATTAATGTTGACAATCCCGAAGATAAAAAATTATTCTTTTCTTCTCTTGAAAACATGAGTGGAGATGCAAAAGACTCTCTTGAAAACGCTGTCGGTTATTTTATGACAAAAATGAATGCAACAAATAAACAAGAATTCATTAATAAAGCAAAAAGTGCAGGTGTAAATATAACCTTAGATAAGGAAGAAAAAATAACACAGTCTGAAGTGGATAATGCAGAACTAAAAGAAGCCTCAGAAGAATATGGTTTTGATTTTGATGGATTATCAAAAGAGGGGCCTATAGACCTTGAAAAATTTTCAAAAGAAAGCTTGAATCTTGATTTATCAAAGATGGCTACAGATGATGAGAAATCACAGGCAATTGCTAAAAAACTTGATGAAAAATTCATGGTTGGAAGCAAAAAATATAAAGACAATATTTTACGCCTAAAAAAACGACAATTTACAACTTATGAACTTAAAAAACTGGGCTTAGGTAAGAAAAGACTATCCAACGAGGCAATAAAGAAATATGCTGAACAGTCACTTGATAGACAAAAATTATATACTGAAGCTAAATTGATGACAAATACAAATGATGAAAAATCAAAGAATATAATATATAATTCCATTGCCTATCAAGATGGAAGAACTCAAGCAAAAATTGTGAGATTTGCTCTAGCATCAATAAAGGATCCAGATAAACAAAAGGCTTTTGTTAAGTCAATAAGCCACTCAAAATTAGATTATAAGGGCATGACAAACCAAAATGTATACAAAACATCAAAAGCCATGGCCAGCGCAAATTATGAGGTTTCGATTGATATTGCGGCTAATGCGACAGGTAACAGAGAACAAACATCAGCTAGTACTACGGGTATAATTGAAGCAAATAAAGAACAATTAAAAAATGGCAATGAAACACAAGAAGAATATAACGAAAACTACCATGATATAGCTGAAAAAGCTCATGAATTTAAAAGTTATGCAAGTGAAGTATACAATGTTGTACAATCAAATGCCTCTGATGATAACAGAGCTGATACAATGAGTACTTTGGGCAGTCATGTTTATCAAATACAAGATGAAAATGAAAGAAGCCAAGCACTTAATGGATTAACTACATCAAAATATTATAATGAAGATGTTGCAAAAAGCATTAATGAAAGTTATAAAATAAGTACAACACCAGAAGCCAATAAAACTGAAACTAAGAGCGAAGCACCAGCTCCTCAAACTACAGCTTCCAATAATGTTGATAATACATCGAACATTCCCCAACAAACAAGAAACGTAACAGAATTAAAAGAACAAGCAAAACAATATGAAACTGAAAGTAAAGTTACTAACCCAATAAACAATATTAATGAAGAACACGAAACTAAAGCAATAAGTAGTTCAATAAAAGATGCCGATGAAAATGGTGTTACACAAAAAGAAAAAGCAATACGAAGTAAAAAAGTTTCTGAAATGCTTGATTACTGTTTTAGAAATGGTACCCCATCCAAAAAAATTGAACAGATAATTTTTAATAAATTATCAGCTGCATCTGTTCCACTAATTTACAATGTATTCATTAATTGCAACGCAAAAGTAAAAAAATATATATTTGATACAAGATTGATGACACCAGCAACACTTGTCAATTATCTGAGATCTGACGATATGAAAAAAATTCCTGATGAAATCAAAACAGCTGTTGAGAAGTATAAAGAAGATAATAAATTAGCTAAAAAACCAGATGACAAAAAAGACGAAGCTGTAGCTTAAGCTACTTAACTTTACTTTCGTCAAAGTAACCACTTCTCACGTATTCAAACTTTTTTAGTTGCCCGTTTTTATTTAAAATAGGGTTAAATAATATGCCAAACGCTTGTCTGCCACCGCTTCGATAGATCCCACGTTTTTCGGCAACTTTTTCAGCAGCTAAATTATATAAATTCGCTGAATACGATGTTTCAAATGATTGAGTACCACCTGTAAGATTTTTGGCAAGATGTTTTGCTTTACCAATTTTTTTTGCTTCTTGGTTTACTACATCAACATCATTCCCTGTTATTAAGGTTACAAAACCCGCAGATTGGGATTTTACAAACTTATAAAATGATCTTGCAACGTGCATAATGGAATAATCAATATCACTTACGTTCGCCTTATTATCACGTTCCAAAGTATGAACTAAATCAATATTTCTTTTTGGTGTGTTATTTGCATAATTAACATGTTTTATAAGATATCTCTCACATTTTCTTATATTTTCATCAGACAAAATTCTTTTACCATCTGTTGTATAAAAATATACATTAGTAGCAGAACCAAAAGTTTTATTGGGGAATCTATTATTTATATCCATTACAATTACACAGACTTCAAAATTAAGTAATACTAAAATTATACGTTGTTATGACCAGTTCTCCAACGGTGATCAACTGTTGCACCTTTTTCATTTGCATTTAGTTTAGCAGCAATCATATTCCCAGCAAGAATAGCAACACCAACAGCACCTGCAAGAACTTTATTTCCTGTAGTAAGATACTTACGAGCAGGCTTAGCAACTTTTTCAGCGACTTTTTCAGCACCTTCTAGGACTTCTTCTTCAGCATCTTTAAGCACTTGTGCTTTAGGCATCGTTTTAATAGGTTTAATAAGATTTTTCACTGCCGCAGCACTTAAAACAACAACACTACCAAATGTACCATAAACAGCACCTTTAGCGGTTCCAGAGATCATATATCCTGTAGTTATAAAGAATTTTTTTGTGTTTGCATAAGCATTTTTAAAACCAGATATCAAACCCTTCTTCTGAGCCTTTGGTTCAGATTTAGAAATTTCAACTGAATCGGGTTTACTAGCAACAGGCGCCACAGACTGTTTTACATCTGATTGTTTAGTATCAGTATTTATAGGACCTTCAGCTCTAAATGCTGGATTAAAACTAACTGCCATAACACCACCTCAAAATCGGTAACTACACACTTAGTTTAACATACGAAAATGATTATTTTTGCTAGTTTTTACAATTATATTAACAAAATTTTACATAATTTGGAATGCAAAATTTTGATGTGGTAGAATGTACAAATAGTAGTGTATTTTTTAGGGAGAAACATATGAATAGTGCTGTTGTAGTAGGAAGAGCTGGGCAAGATGCCGAAATTAAATATTTTGAATCAGGGAAAATAAGAACAACTTTTTCTCTAGCAGTAAATAGATGGGACTCAAAGACCAAAGCTGAAGTAACTGATTGGTTCAACATTGATGTATGGGATAAACAGGCTGAATTTGCAGGCGAATACGTAAAAAAAGGCCGTTTAGTCGCAGTTGATGGAAGAATCCAGACTAATAAATGGAAAGACACTTCAGGCGAAGAACGTGAACGTTTCTTAGTTGTTGCAAACAATGTTAGATTACTTGGCTCAAAGAAAGATGCTGAATAATGATACTATCTGATCTCATAGGTATTGTCGCAGATGATTTAACTGGCGCGAATGATACTGCTCTTCAATTTCAAAAGAGAGGTGCAAATACTCAAATATTGCTTGATTATAATACAATTCCTGAGGACATATACAGTGCAGAAGTGTTTGCGGTGTCGACAGAATCAAGAAATATCCCTCCAGAAGATGCAGTTGAAAGAGTCGAGCATGTAGTAAAAGAAATTGAATCAAGACTTTGTCTTGTGCATTTTTACAAAAAAATCGATTCAACCGTTAGGGGTAATATAGCAGTCGAGACCTTGAAAATGCTTACTCTTCTAAATATGGATGCAGCAGTCATTATACCTGCATTCCCTTCTGAAGGTCGTATTACAGTTGGGGGATACCAATTACTGAGAGGAACCCCAATCGGAAGAACAGAACACGCTAAAGATCCGCATTCTCCAATTATTGAATCACACGTTCCAACATTGCTTAAAAACCAACTTGGAGAAAAAGGTGATATAGTTGCGCACATTGAATTAAAAACCATTATGAATGGCGCAGGTCCAATATTGATGAAGATTAATGAATTAATAAAATCAGGCAAAAAATTAATAGTCGCAGATACAGCATCCATTGTAGATATAGAACAAATTATCTTAGCCATTAATAAATGTGAATATAACATTCTTCCTACAGGAACAGCGGCTACTGCGAAAGTTCTAGCTAATATATGGCTACCAGAAACATATAACGAGTCCTTAAGTCCTATAATTCCTAAGAGACCCAAACTAATTATCTCAGGAAGCGCAACTGAAATTAACACAAATCAAATTGATAAATTTAAAAATAGTGATGAATTTGACAATATCTTTGAAATACCTTTAACCGAAAAAATGGTTATTGAAGGTGTAAAAGATGGAATAGTGGATATTGTGACTTCTAATTTGGGAACAGGCAATATCGTCCTTGTTCACTCATCAAGATTAGTAGATAACTTTGATGGATTTTCGGATGATTCGCTAAACGCAAAATTAACAAAAGCTAAATTTGCAAGTAAAATAACGGATTATCTTGCAGAGCTTACACAAAAAGTTTTGAGTAAAAAACAAGTTATGCTTGTTACACTCGGAGGAGAAACATCTTACAAATGTTGTAAGGCAATTGGAACAAATGAACTTACACTATTAGACGAAGTTACTACTGCTATTGCCATTTGCAAGGATAAAAACGATCAACTTATAATTACAAAATCTGGGAATTTGGGTAATTCTAATACCCTAATAGATATTATGAAGTATATTAATTGTCATGAACAACTACAATAACAAAATTATTATTACAACTGGTGATTTCAATGGAATAGGCGCAGAAATAACAGTTAAGGCTCTTAATGCTCTCAATATTCCTGAAAATGAGATTGCTATTATTTCTAGTGAAAAAATTCTAGAAAGAGAAGTCCGACTTAATAAAAACTACGAACTAATTAGTGTTCCTTTTGAAGGAAATATAAATTATGGAGAACTCTCTAAAGAATCGGGCGAATTTTCTTTCAACAGTCTAAAACTTGCCTGTGAATTAAAACCTAGAGCAATTGTTACTGCTCCTGTCTGTAAAGAGGCACTCCACATTGCAGGGCACAAATTCAATGGGCAAACAGAAGTATTAGAAAAATTTCTTGCACATGATGGGCAAAAAGCTGAAATGTTATTTGTGTCAAACGGTTTTAATGTTCTTTTATTAACAAGACATTGTGCTCTTAAAGATATAAAAATATCTCAAGATATGCTTATTGATAAAATAACAAGACTCTCAGAATTTTATAAAAACAATTTGCACAATAATATGCCTAAATTTGCACTATGTTCTCTAAATCCACACGCTGGGGAAGATGGAATATTAGGGAGTGAAGAACACGAAATAATATTACCAGCTGTTAGTTTACTAAGAGGTAGTGGAATTAATATTACAAACCCTCTTCCTTCGGATACATTGTTTGTAAATGCTGTTCAAAACTACATCAAAGGAGAAAAAGCTCCTTATGATTGTTATATCGCAATGTACCACGACCAAGGTTTAATCCCGATAAAATCAATTGCAGCAGAAAAAACAGTTAACACAACTATCGGACTTGATATTATAAGAACATCACCATCCCACGGGACTGCGTTTGATATCGCAGGGAAAAATGTTGCAAACTATAATTCAATGGCTGAGGCAATCAAAATGGCATTTTGTATGTCAAAAGAACATCCTCATTCAGCTGTTTTACATTCTTAAGTTTGTAGTTTTTACAATTTGCAATTTTTGAAACATTATCTCCATCGAAACACGACTTGCCAGAATTATCGTTTAAAATTTTTGGTGCAATAAAATGATAAATTGTGTCTACTAAATCCTCTTTAATAAAAGCTCCAGATAATTCACCACCAGCTTCAACAAAAATCGATGTAATATTCTTTTTGAATAATTCTTTTATTAAGAATTTTAAATCAATTTTATCATTTAAAACAGGGCATTTAATTAGTTCTACATTTGATGGGATGTCTTTTATCTCCAAGTTTTTATCAACCACAAGATAAATTTTCCCTTGAGTGTATATTTTTTGTGAAAAATCAGTTCTAAAATTTTTATCAAGAATAATCTTGTTATTGTGTTCCATTTCAGGGTTATCAGCCAAAATAGTGTTTGACGATGTTAGTATTGCCTGATAATGTTTTCGCAATTTTTTGCCGTATAAACGCGCCTTTTCAGAAGTAATCCACTTGGAATCGCCAGAATTAGTAGCAATCTTACCATCAATGGTGGTAGCAGTTTTTAGAGCAATGAATACTCTTTTTTTCTCAATATTAGTAAAGAATATTTCATTTAATTCCTGACATTCATTTTCTAAGACGCCAGAAACAACTTCAATACCATTATCTTTTAATTTTTGCATACCGCCTGACGCAACTGAATTTGTATCACGAGTTCCAATTACAACTTTCGCTAACTTTCGCTCAATAATCAAATCTACACAAGGAGGTGTTTTACCCCAATGAGAACAAGGTTCAAGGTTGACAAAAAGAGTTCCACCCTCTTCTTCACAATCTTTTAGCTTTAAAAGTGCATCACGTTCTGCGTGGTTAGCGCCATATTTTTTATGATACCCAGTAGAGATTATATTCCCAAATTTATTAAGAACTACACATCCAACCATAGGGTTTGGAGAAGTTTTTCCCTGACCTTTTATAGCTAGAGAAATGCATTTTCTCATATATTTTTTGTCGTTATCCATGTTTGTATTTTAACTCAAAAAATGATAGTATGAAATGGGCTTATTTGTATACTGGGGGCGTTAAAATGAAATTAACATATTTAGGGCATAGTGCGTTTGAAATTTTAATAAATGATAGTAAAATTCTTATTGATCCTTTTTTGATATGTTACCCCAATTATGACTATAGCGGAACCACTAGCATCTTTCTTACCCACGGGCATGGAGATCATTTAGGAAGCGCAATCGAAATATCAAAACGAACTGGTGCAAAAATAACAGCCATATATGAACTTGCAAACTATTGTTCATCTCAAAAATCAAATGCTGAAGGAATTGGGCTAGGTAATTGGCTAGAATACAGCTGGGGAAAGGTAATATTTTTGCCTGCATTCCACTCAAGCTCACTACCTGATGGTGAATATATGGGATGTCCTGCTGGTATACTCTTTGATATTGAGGGTAAAAAGATTTTCCACGCCGGAGATACCTGCCTAAATTCTGAAATGAAAGTTTTAAAGGAAATATTTAAACCTGATATCGCGATATTACCTATCGGGGGAACATTTACTATGGATGTAGAACAGGCATCAATTGCCGCGGATTGGATTGGAGCAAAAACAGTAATTCCAATGCACTACAATACTTTTGATGCAATTTCTGCTGACGTAAACAAGTTTGCAAAACTCATTGCAGATCAAGATAAACATGCAGAAATAATGTCAGTAAAGAATTCGATTGATATTTAATAATTTACCTACAACTTGAAATATATCTATAAAAGAGGATTGAATTATACTTTATAAGGCTTAAAAGCCAATGAAATTTGCTGTTTATAAGTAGAAAATAAACTGTAGAAAAGTATTATTAAAATACTCTGTTATAGGTGATAAATATGCTAATAAAGTATATGTTGTTAAAAACAGTGGTACTATCACTGCTTGCCTTTCTTTTGAAACTCATATCACTACGAGTGATATAGTCATAAATTTGTATTAATCTCCTCTAAATAATTGAAATTATCTATGATTGTTAAATAAACATTGCCTTTTGCCGTACAGTCATTATAAATAGTAATGTTAAGCAGAAGGAAATTGATTATGTCAATGGGTGTTTATTCTAACAATTATATTCACGACAAATATGCCGTCAAAGACAATGCATCATTTTCTAACAATGAAAAGGAAAATGACAGTCATAGTTCATTTTATGATGAATTTTCGAAGGAAGAATCTGATGAAAGACGTGCTAAAGCACAATTAGATAGGGAAGATCGCGCAAATGAACATACATCTGAGCCTGAGTTTTATTCGTCGCATCCTGCTTCTACGATTCATGACTATCTTGATAACTTTCTGTTGATAAATGCAGAACAAGTTGCATGTTCAAATATGACACAGCATCTTATCAGAAGTGACAAATTGAAAGTTACTTTAGGTTTTTTAAATACAAAGGCGTCAGAACAAGTTTTTGCAGCAAAAAAACGTCCTAATTTTGAGGAAAATAAACATACACCTCAATTCAAAAATAACTCATCAATGAGTACACCTGATAATTTCTTTAGTACAGGGACTGATGCTAGCACAAATAACTTCTTTATGAGCAAATAAGGTCATCTAGAAGCTCTCCAGCTACTTTTTAAAAAGTTTTTGTATTGCTAAACGAATTTTCACCCAAATAGGTTTTTTGCGTAAATCAACACCTAAAAATTTGCCATGGAACAAACCATTTGGTTCAAAATATTTAAATGGAATTCCATATTCTGCCGCCCAATAACCATACTTATACGTATTTTCTTTTGGCTTAGGATTTAAATCTGAATCTATTAAACTATAAAGCTCATCATAATTATTTGCTTTGTATACACAGTCAAATGAATCATACATAGCTTTCCCAGTACCTATTGAGACATTGCCCCAATAGGTTGTTTCTACCCCTACTGTAGAGGAACTAACAACTGTTTTTTTACAAGCATTCATAAGTGCATAAGAATCAATTACTTCATCAGGATAAATTATTGTAAAATTTTTATAATTTTTAGCTTTTAAATCATCAATTTCTCTCATCTGAGATGTAACAACATTTTTAAGATTAGGATGTACTCTTAAATAAAAATGTTTTGAACCGTCATCAATATAATGTTTTAAAATATTTTCAATCAAAATATTTTCATTTTTTTCAATAGGATTTTGCCAATCATCAAATACAGCATATTCATCAAATGAAGAATTGAATATTGCGATATTATCTTTAGACTTGTCAAAATTAGTAGGTAATGCATTCTCTTTTTGATTTTTAGTAAATGATACCCAGTTTTGATCAACACCTCCGCGCCTGTCATTGAACCATTTTCGAGCTATTTTTTCTTTATATTCATTATTTGAATTATTATGCCAAAACAACTCAATCTCTTCTTTCCAACGGGCAAATCTATGTATGAGATCATTTTTAACAACCGCATATTTATACATATCAGCCCCTCTATCATGAAGTGAATAACCTATTTTGTTTTGATTACAATATTCAATAGCTGGATAATATTCGCCAAAACGGCCATTAAACATATAAATTTCATCAAATTTATAAATCTTTTGAAGTTCATCAATAGATCTATAAACTGTATAGGCTACATTCAAATAACAATCAATAAGTTCTTTATAGTCATTGGAATTAAAGTTATAATCTCTAGTAATCATCATTAAAGATGAAACAACGCCAAGTCCGATATTTGCACCATCAATTGTATAATTTTTTAAATCATTTATATTGTTAAAAGATATTTCAGGTAGAAAATAAGACTTACTCATTTCTAATCTATTTTCTTTGGGTAAATGAATTAAATCTAACCCCTTTTGAAGCGTTTTATAACACCTTTTACAATATTTTTTATCGTGACTTTGATTTGATATACAACAGTGTTTAAAAGAGTTTCCGCAAGAAAGAGAATATACTTCATTTCCCTCATTCTTTAAATTTAACATAATTTCTAAATCCGTATCGAAATGAGGGCCCCAAATCGAATTAAAATTCAAGAACAAAACTCTAGCCATAAATATACCATAACATAATTATCTACCTATAACAATTGAAAGAGCTTTAGATTTATGATAGTATTGTTACGAAATAATGGGTAAATATGTTAAATAATAAAACTATATTAATTACAGGTGGAACAGGGAGTTTTGGTAAACAATTTATCAAGACTGTTTTTGAAAAGTATCCTGAAATAAAAAAAATTATTGTCTTTTCAAGAGACGAATTCAAACAATATCAAATGCAAAAAATGGAAGAATTTGCGCCTTTCATTGATAAACTAAGATTCTTTATTGGGGATGTACGAGATAAAGAACGCCTTATGAGAGCCTTTGATGGTGTTGATATTGTTGTACACGCAGCGGCACTAAAACAAGTACCAGCATGTGAATATAACCCATTTGAAGCAGTTAAAACGAATATACTAGGAGCTCAAAACATTATTGATTGCGCTATTGATAAAGGAATACAAAAGGTAGTTGCTCTATCAACGGATAAAGCATGTGCGCCAATAAATTTATATGGCGCTACAAAATTATGCTCCGATAAACTTTTCATTGCAGGTAATAGTTATTGTGGAGATAAAAGCACAAGATTCTCAGTTGTTCGATATGGAAATGTTGCCGGGTCACGTGGATCAGTTATTCCATATTTTCAAAAATTAGTTAAAGAAGGAGCCAAAGAACTTCCTATTACAGATATGAAAATGACAAGATTCTGGCTAAAACTTGATCAGGCCGTTGACATTGTTTTAGAAGCTATCGACACAATGCAGGGTGGCGAATTGTATGTAAAAAAAATTCCATCTATGAAAATGACAGATTTAGCAAAAGCAATTGCACCCGACATAAAACAGCTTGAAATTGGGATAAGGCCTGGAGAAAAAATTCATGAACAAATGATTACAAGCGAAGATGCTCCAAATACTATTGAACTTAATAACTTTTATATAATTCTTCCTCAAATAGATCTAGAGTACATCGTTCATAAATACCCAAATGCGAAAAAAGTTCCAACAGATTTTGAATATCACTCAGGAAACAATGATAAATGGCTCACAGTAAATGAAATGAGAGACTTGATAGGAGAACTATAACCAATGGATAACTTAAAAGATTTGTATAACAAAAATATAAATCTTATGAATTACCTAAGAAACATTCATAATGTAGAAGAAAATGAAGCTGACTTCATACTTAAATCTTACGATTTGCAAGCTGGTTCTTATGTTGAGGCGTTTAATAGCAATGAAACCATAACTAATTCATATATCGATAATGTAAAACAACCAACAACCCTGAAAAATATAATAGATTGTATGACAACTGAATTAGCCAGGAATATCAACGAACTAGGAGAGTTCAGCTCTATTTTGGATGCAGGAATTGGAGAAGCTACTTTTTTAGTTCCTCTTGCGGACCGTTTAAACAATAAAAATATTGATTTTTATGGATTTGATATTTCAGCATCAAGAATAAATGTAGCAAATAAATTTTCTGAGGATAATAATCTCCACATAAATACTTTCGTGGGTGATATGAACTATATTCCTCTTCCAGATAAATCTATAGACATAGTTTATACAGCTCACGCAATTGAACCTAATACTAACAACGAAAAAAATATTATAAAAGAATTATTTAGAATTACAAACAAATACTTAATTTGTATTGAACCATCATATAATTTAGGAAATCAGGAAACAAAAAAAAATATAGATAAACATAAGTATATAAAAAATCTAAAAAGAGAAGCTGAAAACCTTGATGGGGAAATCATAAAATATGAATTATTCCCATGTGGAACATATAATAATCAATCAGAGATAATTATTATTAAAAAAGAGGCTCAAAAATCTATTACAGATGATACAAATTATGTTTGTCCTGTATGCAGGGAAGAACTAAAATTACATAAAAATAATTTCTATTGCAAAAATTGTTTATGTGTATATCCTATATTGGATAATATACCAATACTTCTCCCCGGTAGCAGAATCATATACAGCAAATATATAGAAGAATAGGAAAAATCATATGAAAACCTATAATTATGGGAAACAACATATAGATTTTATGGATTGTTTCGAAGTTTTAAAAACTTTAAAATCTCAATTTTTAACGTGTGGACCAAAGGTAAAAGAATTTGAGCAAGCAATCTGCGATTATACTGGTGCAAAATACTGTGTAACCGTTAATTCAGCCACTTCGGGACTACATATTGCTATGCTTGCAGCAGGTGTAGGTGATGGAGATGAAGTTATAACTTCGCCTATGACATTTCTTGCTACGCCTAACTCCGCATTATATGCAGGAGCCACTGTCAAATTTGCAGACATAGAACCTGATACTGCTAATATCTCACCCGAAAAAATTAAAGAACAAATAACAGCAGATACAAAAGTTATTGCTCCGGTCCACTTTGCAGGTCAAAGTTGTGATATGGAAAAAATTAAGAATATTACAGATTCGATTGGTAGAAAAATTTATATAATAGAAGATGCCGCGCACGCAATAGGCTCGGATTATAAAGATACAAAAGTTGGTTCTTGCAAATACTCTGATATGACCGTGTTTTCGTTTCATCCTGTTAAAACGATTACAACAGGAGAAGGTGGGGCGGTAACAACAAATGATAAAGAATTGTACGAAAAGCTCCTTTCATATAGATCTCACTGTATGCATAAAGATACTGATATGCTTGGAACTTGGCGATATGAGATGAGAGACCTTGGGCATAATTATAGAATGAATGATATTCAGGCAGCTCTAGGATGTTCTCAAATAAAAAAACTTGATAAATTCAAAAAGAGAAGACGCGAAATTGTTGAATACTACAATAAAAATTTAGGGTTACCACACTTAATTGAACAAAAGTATTCAAATGCATGTTTTCACTTATACCCAGTTTTTGTCAGAAACCGAGGGCAATTTTACGATAAAGCGAAAGAAATAGGATTAAACTTACAGGTACATTATATACCGGTACACTTGCAGCCATATTATCAAAATTTAGGATTTAAAGAAGGCGACTATCCAAATGCAGAAATATATTACAAAAAATGTATTTCACTTCCCCTATATCCTGATTTATCAAATAGAGATTTAGAGACAATTATTAAAAGAATAAAATCCATTATCTAAAAAAAGAAACATTAATTATGGTGTATAATTAATAGTATTAGATTAGCAGATTATACATAAGTTTGCGTGATAGGAGAGGGCATAGTGTCAATCGTAGCAATTATAACAGCTAGGGGTGGGAGCAAAAGAATACCTAAAAAAAATATTCGTGAATTTTTAGGCAAACCAATCATTGCATACTCTATAAAAGCAGCATTAGAAAGTGGCATATTTGATGAAATTATGGTTTCAACAGATAGTCAAGAAATTGCTGAAATATCAAAACAATATGGAGCAACAGTTCCATTTTTTAGAAGCAACAAAACATCAGATGATATAGCAGGAACAGATGAAGTTCTAAAAGAAGTTATAAATGAATATAAAAGAATTGGGAAGAACTTTGATAATCTTTGTTGCATTTATCCTTGTGCGCCACTAATTACAGCCGATAAAATAAATATAGCATACAGAAAATTTATAGAAACAAATTGCAATAGCTTACTTCCAGTTGTAAAATTTTCATATCCGATACAAAGAGCACTTAAAGCGAACAATGATTTAATATCATTTAGAGAGTCTGAAAATATTGAACTGCGCTCTCAAGAGCTAGAATCTATGTTTCATGATGCGGGAATGTTTTATTTCATGAAATCAGCATCTCTTATTGAATATAAAAATATATTTACACCAAATACTAGATACATAGAACTAAACGAGGCTGAAGTTCAGGATATAGACAATGAAACAGACTGGGAACTTGCAGAACTAAAATATAAAATAATGAATAAGGAGCTTACAGATGTATAAGACAGAACAAGAAGAATTTTGGGCGGGCGAATTCGGAGACAATTATATTGACCGTAATAATGGAAATTCAATTGTAGCAAATAATACTTTTTCATTTGCAAAAATTTTTAGAAATACATCACGAATCAAATCTGCTATTGAATTTGGAGCTAATATCGGCTTAAACCTAAGAGCTTTAAAAAATCTATTTCCTAATATTGAATTGAATGCAATAGAAATAAATAAAAAAGCATCTGATATTTTAAAAGAACATAATATAAATGTCTATAATACCTCTATTTTAGACTATATAGAAAAAAAACAATACGATTTAGCCCTGATAAAAGGAGTTCTTATCCATATAAATCCTGACAGTCTACAAGCTGTTTATGAGAAACTATATAATTCATCAAGTAAATACATATGTATCTCTGAATACTATAATCCAACGCCTGTCACAATTTCATATAGAGGGAATGAAAACAGACTTTTTAAACGTGATTTTGCAGGAGAAATGCTTGATAAATATAAAAATTTAAAATTAATTGATTATGGTTTTGAGTATCATAGAGATCAAAATAACCCCCAAGGCGATTTAACATGGTTTTTATTGGAGAAGACTAATGTATAAATTAGGGCTTAAACTATGGTCTATAAACACAGACAAGTACCTATATGACGCTATTAATTTATATGAAAACGGTTTTTATGACTACATTGAGCTTTATGTAGTTCCTGAAAGTCTAAATACACTGCCCAAATGGGAAATTGTAAAAAAGAATCACAATATACAATTCATAATTCATTGCCCTCATTTTGCACACGGATTTAATCTTGCAAAATCAGAAAAAAGAGAGAGTAATTTAAAAATATACAATGAAGTAAAACAATTCGCAGACAATCTTGATTCACAATACATAATATTTCATGGTGGTGTTGATGGGCATATTGAAGAAACCGCAACACAATTAACCTACATCAATGATAAAAGAGCATTAATCGAAAACAAACCATTTTTAGCTATTCCTAAAATGGGTGGTAAATTTTGCAGAGGATACAATCCAGAAGAAATCAAATTAGTGATGGACAAAACCAATTGTGGATTTTGTCTAGATATAGGACACGCAAGTTGTTCTGCTATATCACAGGGCAAAAACATATATGATTACTGTAATGAATTTATGATACTTAAACCTAAAATGTTCCACTTAACTGATAATGAGAATTTAACATCTCCCTATGATAGCCACTTGCATTTAGGAGAAGGCGAACTTGACATTAATAAAATTAAACAAATACTCCCTAATAATGCTATAATAACTCTTGAAACTGATAAAAATAGTAAAGACAATCTTAATGATTTTATTAAAGACAGTAATTATATGAGGGTGTAATGCAAATAAAAGATAGAAAAATAAACGCTAATTCAGAACCGTTTATAATTGCTGAAGTTGGAATAAATCATAATGGCGAACTAGATAAGATGCTCGAAATGATTGAAGTCGCGAAAAATTCAGGTTGTGACTGCGTCAAATTTCAGACTTTTAAATCTGCGGAATTTGTTGGTGATAAAAATCAAACTTATACATATATCTCTCAAGGTAAAGAAATAACTGAACCAATGTATAAAATGTTTGAAAGAGTAGAAGTAAAAGAAGAATACTGGTCAATCATCAAAAATAAATGTGATGAACTTAATATAATATTCATGTCTACGCCACAAAATAAAACAGACCTTGATATTCTTTTATCTATTGAGATTCCAGCAATAAAAGTTGGATCTGACGATTTCGTTAATCTACCACTTTTAAGGAGTTATAAAGAAACAAAACTCCCAATTATTTTATCATGTGGAATGGCAGATTTTGAAGAAGTGAAAAAGACTTTAAAAATTTTTAATAGCTACCCTGTTGCATTATTATTGTGCACATCTCAATACCCAACACCACTAGAAGATGTTAACTTGAACAAACTGATAACTCTTAGGGATACATTTCCAGGCTTAATACTTGGGTTTTCTGACCATACACAAGGAACCATTGCTGCAACAACTGCAGTTGGGATGGGTGCGAAAATATTTGAAAAACATTTTACATTATCTAAAAATTTAAAAGGACCTGATCACTGGTTTTCGTCAGAACCAAATGAACTCAAATTATGGGTAACTTCAATAAAAGATGCCTATAAAGCCCTCGGAACATTTGAAATCAAACCAACAAAATCTGAAATTAAAATGAAACCAATTGCAAGACGGAAAATATGTGCCAAAACAAATATTAATGTTGGCACAATATATACAGAATGCAACCTTAATCTTAAACGAGCCAACAATGGACTTGAGGTAAGCTTTTATGATACTATTATCGGGAAGAAAGCAACAAGAAATATACTTGAGAATGAACCAATTGAGAAGGATGACTTTGAATAATGAATCTTGAAGAATTTCAAAAACTTTTTACAGCATTCACTAACTTTAAAAGAAATAAATTCCATCCATTTGTTTGGATAAATGGAAAACCAGAAATAGGGAAAAATGTTTATATTGGAGCTTTTTCAGATATAAACTGCAATAAAGCGAAATTAATTATTGGAGATGATTGTGATATAGCATCATTTGTAGCTATCAATTGTGCGGATTCCCATAAAAAATGTCTTGGAACAACAAATGAAATTGAAAGAAAAGACATATCAATTGGAAACAACGTATTCATCGGCTCTCACTCAGTTATAAAAGGTGGCGCACACATAGGACACCATAGCGTAATTGCCGCAGGAACAATTGTAGATGGGATAAAAATACCTCCATATTCATTAATAATAGGAAACCCAATGTCAGTAAAAGAAGGGTACTATAAAAATGATTGCTCACAATAAACCAACAATAGAAAAAGCAGAGATTTCTGCCTCTGATCGAGTTTTAAAATCAGGAATGCTATCTCAAGGGAAAGAAGTTGAATATTTCGAAAATGAAATATGTGAGTTTCTGAATCTACCAGAAGGACACGCAGTATCCCTTTCTTCCGGCACATCATCATTATACATGGCGCTACATTGTCTAAAAAGTTCTAATACACCTAATACTGTTGGAATACCTTCTTATGTTTGCTCAGCACTCAAAAATGCAATTAATCTAAATAATGACAATGAAACAATCATTGATATTACGAATAACAGTCCTAACATAGATATTAATGAATTAAACATAAAGAACCCAGACATAGCTATTATACCTCATATGTATGGAATTGAGGCAGAGTTAAACAAAATAAATAAAAATATTACTGTAATAGAAGACTGTGCTCAATCTTTAGGATTAAAAATTGGCAAACAATATGCAGGAACAGTTGGAGATCTTGGTATTATATCTTTTTATGCAACAAAATTGATAACTTCTGGTGGTCAAGGCGGAATGGTAATATCAAAAAATAAAAATTTAATTGATATGATAAAGGACTACAGAGAATTTGATTGTAGAAATGATAAAAAAGAACGTTTTAATTTTCAGATGACAGATTTGCAAGCCTCAATTGGGAGAGAGCAACTAAAAAAATTGCCTATGTTTTTAAAACGAAGAGAAGAAATATTTAAAATGTATCTGGATAATGGTTTACCGATGCTGTGGAACGACAAAAATGCTGTTAGATACAGAGCCGTTATGCATACAGCTAATCCAAAAGATATAACAAAAAAATTAGAAGAAAAAGGGATTAAAACCATTATACCAATTGAAGATTGGGAGCTTTTGGAAACGACACCAAATGCTTATAACCTTGCACAATCAACTATATCATTACCAATTTATCCGCTTTTGTCAGATAATGAAATAAAAAAAATAATAAAAGAGATTAAATCAATATGATTCTAACAGCACACCAACCTGTATATCTTCCATGGTTAGGGCTTTTTCACAAAATAGCTCTGGCTGATGAATTTGTATTTTTTGATAATGTTCAATATACAACAAAGGATTATGTAAGCAGAAACCTTATTAAGGGAAATAGTAGCTCAATCCTTCTTACAGTGCCCGTTTTCTCTAAAAATCATTTTGATAAAAAAATCAATGAAATTGAAATAAATAATACTGAAAAATGGCAGAAAAAACACTGGAAATCAATATACCTTAATTACAAAAATGCACCATATTTTAATAAGTATGCTGATTTTCTTGAAGATATTTATAACAAAGACTGGAAGTATTTAGCCGACCTAAATCATACTATGCTGTTATGGCATTTAAAAGTCCTTGGAATTAATGTAAAAGTCGTTAAAATGAGTGATTATAATTTTGAAGGAGAAAAATCAGGCCTTGTCCTAAATATGTGCAAACAGTTAAACGCAGATAAATATATTTTTGGGAAACTTGGTCAAGATTATGCGGATATTGAAAACTTTAAATCCGAAGGTGTGAAGCCTTATTTCCAAGATTATATTCATCCAACATACAAACAACAATATCGGACAGAATTTCTCCCCTATATGGCTGCTATTGACCTTATATTTAATGAGGGGCCAAACTCGCTTGAAATTTTGATGAGTGGTAATATTGCAAAAGATAAAATACAGTAATAACTTAAGGAGTATAATTATGAAACAAGATCAGGTTGTAAAAAGTTCAGAAGACCAAAAAATTAAAGATGAAAATTTAATCGACTTATTTTGTAATTCACCAATTCCAAATGAAGAAAAACTCTTTCATTTAGGCTTATATATAAAAAGACAAAATATGTCCCGTTTGATACAAATGAATGAACTTTATAAAAAAATTCTTGATGTGCACGGATCCGTATTTGAATTTGGAGTTAGGTGGGGACAAAATTTAGCGTTATTTGAATCTTTTCGAGGAATGTATGAACCATTTAATTACAACCGTAAACTTGTAGGTTTTGATACATTTTCAGGTTTTCCTTCGGTATCAAAAAATGATAAAACAATTTTTGCTAAAGAAGGAGATATGCGCGTTAGCGAAAACTATGAAGAATACCTTGAAAAATTGTTGTTATGTCACGAAAATGAAAGTCCCATTTCTCATATGAAAAAATTCGAGTTGGTTAAAGGGGACGCAACTGTTACTTGTAAAAAGTATCTAAAAGATCATCCCGAAACAATCATCGCTTTTGCATACTTTGATTTTGACATATATGAACCTACAAAGATTTGTCTTGAGCTTTGTAAAGACCGCTTTGTGAAAGGTAGTGTTATTGCATTTGATGAGTTAAATCACCCTGACTGGCCGGGAGAAACAATTGCAGCACAAGAAGTACTTGGGCTAAGAAATATTAGACTTCAAAGAATGTCATACAATCCAACAGTTTCATATTTAGTTGTTGAATAATAGGAGTAATATATGAGTTTTTCAAAAGAATGGGAAGATATATATTGTCAGCAATTACAATTATGTAAGTGGCCATGGTCAGATTTAATATCATACGTAATGAGATATGCACGACCAAAGGATATTAGAGCCAAAATCCTTGAACTAGGTTTTGGTGCAGGGGCAAATATACCATTTTATAAATCATTAAATGCAGATTTTTATGGAATAGAAGGCAGCGAAACGGTTGTTGCAAAAGTTAAGGATGCTTATCCAGAATATTCTAAGAATTTAATTTGTGGGGATTTTACAAAAGAAATCTTATTTGATAATAAATTTGATATAATAATAGATAGAGCTTCTATTACACATAATTCAACCGAAACAATAAAGAATACCATTAAACTAATAAAAGAAAAATTAAACAAAGACGGAAAATTTATAGGCATTGATTGGTTTGCTACAGACCACTCAGAATTTGATAAAAATGGGGAACTTATTGATAACAACACCAAAATATTAAATAATGGATATTTCGCAGGTGTTGGAGAAGTCCATTTTTCTGATGATAAACATATAAAAGAGTTATTTAATGATTTTAAAATAATTAAACTTGAACACAAAATGTGTAAAGACTATACTCAAGAAGAAAACAGAACAAAAAATGACCCAATGATAGCACAATTAGCAACATGGAATTTTGTTGCAGAGTTAAAGAACAAAGGGGAATATTAATATGTCAGATATAAAAAACGCCAAAGTAATATTAATCATTGCTGCTCATCCTGATGATGAAGTTCTTGGATGCTTTGGGACTGTTGCTAGACTCATAAAAGAAGGATACACTGCTTATACACTTATACTAAGCAGAGGGAAAACATCAAGAGGAGACATTTCCGATTCTGAAATGAAACAATATAAAAATGAAATGATTAATGCTAATAATCTAATAGGAATAAAAAAAGTTTACCAGGCTGATTTTCCTGATAATAAATTTGATTCAGTTCCACTTCTTGACATAGTACAAAAAATTGAAGAAATAAAAAAGATAATAAGTCCTGAAATTATTTTCACACACCACATTGGTGATATTAATATTGACCATCAAATAACACATAAAGCAGTTCTTACAGCTACAAGACCAATGATTGAAGAAACTGTAACAACGATTTATGCTATGGAAGTACCTTCATCAACAGAGTGGAACTCATATTCTAAGGATACAATATTTACCCCAAACGTATTTTTTGACATAAGCGAAACTATTAAAACTAAAATAAAAGCGATGGAAGAATATAATTCAGAACTGAAGAAATATCCTCACCCACGCTCACTACAACATATAGAAGAATTAGCCAGATTGTATGGAAGCCAAATTGGAATTAATTCATGCGAAAGATTTATATTAATCCGAGGAATATACAAGTAAACCATTTATAACAAACATAGCGTAAGATAATAATATCTAATATAGATATTATTTTTAAATATTTAAAATGTAACCATAATATATAAATAACTAAAATATGCCATAAACTAGCTTATGCAAAAGGTTTAGGTGTTGTGCATACGATTGAAACCCATTAGCCACCTGGGTTAGTCCGCTCTAAATATTGTAAACATATGTGAATATAGTTACATGCAGGGGTTGCCAAATCTACATTGTTTTTGGTAATATACTAGACGGCACGTTCAATCCGAAAACATATATACAATATCAATGATTTTTTTTAAGGAGTGTATACAAATATGGTTAATTCTGTTAGTGGAGCAAGAGTCTCCGGAAATAGTAATGTCATAACTGTTCGTCAAAGAACAATCCAAGATGGTCGTAATGGAGCTTTAATTGGTGCTGGAATTGGTGCAGTTGGTGGCTTTGCTAGAAAAAGTTGGATAAACAATAATGAACCTACAGATACATTTGTAAAAAAAGTTAGTAGCGGATTAGAAAAATCTCTTAAGCCTGAAGATAAAGTAGAAGTTGATAAGATAAATGATTTCTTTTCAGCAGTTATGGAACCTACAACAGATTTATCTACATTAAGACCTACTATCGAAGATAGTAAAGAACTTACAGGCGCATTAAAACTTCAAGAAAATGAAAATCCTTCACAAGCTCTTGATAGAATTTTTGATGATGCAAATAGCGAGAATTTAAAATCAACGCTAAAAAATATGCAAGATCAAACCAAAATAGATAAAACAGTGAATTTAAAGGCTTCAAAAGCTTTAATACAAGACAATTTTGATCATACTGCTGGCTCTTTACTAAAATCAGAATCAACATCAGATGCAACATTCAAGATATTAAAAAATGCCGCTAAAAAAATACGAGTACAAACTGCTGTTGCACACGCAATTGTTGGCTCAGTAATTTTAGGAACAATTGGTCTTTTAGTAGGAGCGACAAGTAACAAATCTGAGGAATCAAGTACTAAGTAAATAATTTATTTTTTTGAGTCGTATTAAAAATAAATTCTTAATAAAAAACAAAGCAGCTCATAAGCCGTGTTCTGTTTCTAGATAATCATCTGTCTGGGACTACAATTGCTTGTAATCACTAGCGATTTTTCTGAAGATGGCGAACAACCTTAACCTTCAATTCAATCTTGCATCCGACTTGGGTTTACCTAGCCGATACCTCTCGATATCGCTGGTGAAGCTCTTAACTCACCGTTGCACCATCGCCTGTGAAATTAATCCATCGGCAGTTTACATTTCTGTGGCACTATCCACCGGCTCACGCCGTCCGGAGTTTCTCCGGAAGTCTGTTCTTGGATGCACGGACTTTCCTCATTTACACTAATGCATAAACGCGATTATCCGGCTGCTTTGTATTTATATAATAGCAAAAAAAAACTACTTTGAATATTCAAAGTAGTTTTTTTTATTAGAAATTTAAAACTATGCGATTGCAGCTTTTACTTTTTCTACAACGATAGTGAATGCATCAGGTTCATTTACTGCTAAATCAGCCAACATTTTTCTATTAACAATCATATCTGTCTTTTTGCAAGCATTTACGAATCTAGAATAGCTGATACCTTGAGCTCTAACTGCTGCATTGATTCTAACAATCCATAAACGACGCATATTACGTTTTGTAGTACGTCTGTCTCTGTATGCATACTTAAGAGCTTTCATAACTGCACAATTATCGACTTTAAATATTCTGCTTCTTGCGCCCTTGAAACCTTTAGCTAATTTTAATATTTTTTTGTGTCTGTTACGACATACATTTCCACGTTTTACTCTCATTGTTCAACACTCCTATCTTGAATACTTCTTGTATGGTAACTCTGCAGATACCAATTTTACATTACCTTCAGCAAGTTTAATATCACCAAAGATTTTACGTTTTCTCGACCCGGATTTGTGTTGTAACAAGTGACCAATTCCTGCATGTCTTCTTTCGATTTTGCCTGTTGCTGTTACTTTGTAACGTTTTGAGGCAGACTTGTGTGTTTTCATTTTTGGCATTTCATTTCTCCTTTAAATATTAACTCTGGATAAGGCATACCAACGCACTATATCTCAGTAATAACAATATTACTATATCAAAGCTTAATTGCAAGCAAAAAGAATATTAAGCCTTAAGTTATGTAAATATTCTTTCAAGTACAAGATATTTATGATAGAATTATGGGAAATGGAGTAAGAAAATGATTACTGTGAAAGATGTTGAACATGTTGCAAAACTTGCAAGATTAGAACTAACAGAAGAAGAAAAAGAAAAATTTACAACTCAATTGGGTGATGTTCTTAAATATGTTGATCAAATGAATGAAGTTGATACAACAGGAGTTGAACCGATGGCTCACGCAATTGATTTCGTTAACGTGATGAGAGAAGACACAGTTAAATATGAACAGACTAAAGAAGAACTTATGAAAAACGCTCCGAATGAAGAAAACGGATTTTTCAAAGTTCCAAAAATTAATTAAGAGAGATAGACGGGGGATTAATCCCCCCTTTTTTTGTTTGGGCATTATGTTTTAGGGGAGTATACTATGACAAAATTTATATTTATAACAGGTGGTGTTGTAAGTTCTTTAGGTAAAGGTATTATTGGGGCATCCTTAGGTAAACTTTTACGGTCTAAAGGATTTAGCGTTGCAATACAAAAATTTGACCCTTACATAAATGTAGACCCAGGTACAATGAGTCCTTTTCAACACGGTGAAGTTTTTGTAACCGATGATGGGGCAGAAACAGACTTAGACTTGGGACACTATGAAAGATTTATTGATGCAAGTTTTAGCCAAATCAGTAATGTGACCTCTGGAAGTGTTTATCAAACGGTAATAAACAAAGAGCGTCACGGAGATTATCTTGGAGCAACAGTCCAAACAATTCCACACATTACAAACGAAATTAAATCAAGAATTATGAAAGCTCAAAAATATTTCAAAACTGATTTTCAAATTATTGAAATTGGCGGAACAATCGGTGACATCGAGAGTTTACCATTTATTGAGGCTATAAGACAATTTAAGACTGAACAAGGAGTTGGGAATGCAATAAATGTACACTGTACTCTGCTTCCTTATCTACCAACTTCAGGTGAATTAAAAACAAAACCGTCACAACATAGTGTTAACGTACTAAGAAGTTATGGTTTACAACCTGAAATACTAGTTTGTAGAACTGCTAAATCGATTTCAAAAACAGAAACAGAAAAATTAGCACTTTTCTGTTCAGTGCCTAAAGATGCAGTTATTGAATGTAAGGATATGAAAAGTATCTATGAAGTGCCACTAGCTCTTGAAGATCAAAATTTTGCAGAAGTAGTTTTAAAATTATTACAAACAGAAGATAGACCTATCAATCTTGAGTCTTGGAAAGCGCTTGTACATAGAATTAAAAACCCTACAAAAACTATTAAAATAGCTATTGCAGGAAAATATACGAAATTATCTGATGCTTATATTTCAGTTGTAGAATCGCTAAAACATGCAGGATACGCGAATGAAGCCAAAATTGAAATAAAGTGGATAAATACTGAAAATTGTGCTGATTACAATGAATGTAAAAAACTACTTAAAGATGTTGATGGTCTTGTAGTACCTGGCGGATTTGGAGTAAGAGGTATTGAAGGAAAACTTAATACCATAAAGTATGCTCGCGAAAACAATCTCCCATTTTTAGGCTTATGCTTAGGATTGCAATGTGCAGTAATAGAATATGCAAGAAACGTTGTTGGACTAAAAGATGCCAATTCAAAAGAATTTGATGAAGCAGCAGTAGATCCAGTTATTGACTTAATGCTTGAACAAAAAAATGTACAAGGATATGGCGGAACAATGAGACTTGGAGCATATGACTGCATAATCAAAAAAGGCACAATTGCAGAAAAAGCATATGGTGCAACAAAAATATCTGAACGTCACAGACACAGATATGAAGTTAATAACGAATACATCGATAAAATCGCTAATGCAGGGCTTGTATTCTCTGGAATGTCACCTGATGGAATGCTTGCAGAAATGATAGAACTCCCTCAGAATGACTGGTTTGTAGCCTCTCAATTCCATCCTGAATTTAAATCAAGACCAGACAGACCTCATCCTTTATTTTTAGGATTAATTAATGCAGCAGCAAAAAGACAAAGCTAGAAATTAAATCTTTAAAAATAATATAAAATGAATTTTAGAAATTACAAGGCTGATAAAATATATCAGCCTTGTATATTAATTTTATTTATATAGCAATTTTTAATCTAGTAATGCATCTAATATTTCTGCATTACGTTGAGCATAAGCAGATGTTCTTACACGATTACGATGAATATATGTGCGCAAAGCTTCACGAATAAGCTCTGAGCGTGAACGATTTTCATTATCAGCGACATTATCTATTTCATCTAAAAATTTTTCAGGCATTGATATTAAAACTCTTGACATGATTAAATTCCCCTTTTCCAATAATAAGATTTACTCTTATTTCCCAGTTACATATATATAAAGTAATCCATTTAGAGAAATTTGCTTTTTTTAATTGTCCTTTTTACAATTGTTAACATTGAGCATACGGAAAAATTTTAAATTTTTCTCGTAGCTTTAAAGTCCAGTGAGAAACAAGTTAGTCTTTTACCAAGATTACTCTTGCTTCTCGCATCCTATACATCGGACATGAAAAACTCTCAAAATTGTATATTTTGAAGTTTGTCTATGTCCTTATAAGGTCATAACATGTCAAATAATCTATTTTGTAGTATTATTTAGAAAGCAGGAGGGATAAATGTATAGCACGGAAGTAACTTATGAGGTCATCTCATATACAGTTGGAGACACAAAAGCCGGTACCAAAATGGGAAAGCTACAACTAAAAGATACAGAAAATGAATCAATTCTAAATTGCATTTTATGGGAAGAAACACTTAATAGACTAGATGTAAAACTATTTAGGATAGGAAACCTTGTAAAAATAGTTACAGCCTCCTACAACGAACGGTTTAATAATTGTCTTATTACCGCACTTGAACTTATAAAAGAAGCTAAAATGGGGCTTTCTGAAGAAGAAAGAGACTCTAAATTTGATGAACTTATAAAATACATAAACTCAATAAAAGATGAAAAACTTAGAAAATTCATATTAGACTATTTTGAAAAATATAAAGATAAAATTAAAATTGCACCTGCAGCAAAAGCAATGCACCACAACTATATCGGAGGATTGATTGTCCACACGCTTGAGTGTGTAAATATTGCAGAAGCAAATATGAATCTTATTTATCAAAAAATTGACAGAGATGAAGCCGTTGCAGCTTGCATTTTACACGATATAGGTAAAATATTTGAATATACAATTGATGCGGGAAATGGGATAATTGACTACGATGAACATTTTAGAAAAGAATGGGTAACTCACTCACAATATGGCTATTCTATATGTATGACAAACGGATTTAAAAAAGTAGCAAAAATGATTGCCGCTCACCATGGAAGAGCCGATTGGGGTGCTATTGTTGATTTAAACACTAGGGATTTAGAACCATACGTCTATTTTATTCACCACGTAGACGATTTATCAGCAAAATTTGGCAAAACAAGCGTATCAATGCTCTAAACCGCAAAGATAAAGGGCATTTGCCTTTTTTGATTTTGTTGTATAATAGAAAAAAGTAACATACAGTAAAAAAGGGATGTATCAGAATATAATGAAAGTTAGCGTTAAGGTTCCAGCAACATCAGCAAACTTAGGACCAGGGTTTGATTGTCTAGGGTTGGCATTACCTATTTATAACACAGTAACAATAGATGAAACTGTTTTACCTGGTACAGGCGTAGAAATCAACATTCTATCTCCTGAAGAGAACTTTGATGATTTGATTATTGATCATATTCCAAGGGATGAAAATAGTATTGTATATAAAGCTGTTGAACTTTTATATAACTCAATAGGTCAAACGCCATCTGAATTGAAGATTAACATTCAAACATCCATCCCTGTAACAAGAGGTTTAGGGAGCTCGGCCGCAGTTATTGTTGGGGCTCTTGTAGCTGCAAACTACCTTTTAGGTAATCCTGCAGACGAATCGGCGCTATTATCAATCGCTACTGAAATTGAAGGACACCCAGATAATGTCACTCCTGCGATTGTTGGTGGACTTGTTATCTCTTCATTAGAAGAAGATGGTAGCATTTTATACAGAAAAATTGATTGGCCTGATGAATGGGAAATTACAATTTGTATTCCTGATGTTGAATTAGCAACAGAAATATCTCGTTCTGTTCTTCCTGATTGTGTGCCCCTTGAAGATGCAGTATTTAATTCAACCAGAATGGGATTGTTTATTGAAGCTGTTCATACAAAAGATGCAAATCTTATGAAAGCAGCTTTAACTGATAAATTGCATCAACCATATCGAATGAAATTAGTTCCTTGGCTTGGTGAATCAATAGAAGCACTTAAACATGAAGATGATGTATTAGGATGTGTATTAAGTGGAGCGGGATCAGCTATTCTCGTCATTTCAAAACATAATGCTACTGAAAGAGTCAAAGCTATTGTCGGGGAAGTAATGGAAAATTTAAATATTAAAGCCACAATAAAAACACTCAAAATTGAAAAAGAAGGCGCACAAATTACGTCGTCATAACCCTAATTATTAATCCTTATCGGACTGTTTTGATAATATATCAATTATTGCAAGAGGAATGTACTTTAAGAGATCAGAAGCCAATACAGAATATTCTGTAAGCATACTTGATGCTATTTCACCTGTCAAACCATGCAAATATACACCCAACTTAGCTGCATCAAAGTTAGACATTTTTTGTGCAGATAATCCTGCAACAATACCTGTCAAAATATCACCAGTACCGGCCTTCGCCAAAGAGCTATTACCAGTATCATTTATGTATAATTCCATATTTTTTGAACAAACTACTGTACTATGAAGTTTCAATACTGTCGTACACGAATATTTCTTAGATAACTTTTTGGCATAATCAACAGGTTTCGCTAATATTTTATCAATATCAACATTCAAAAGTCTTGAAGCCTCCATCGGATGAGGAGTAATAATTAAATTTTCTGGTAATTTAGAAGGTTTCTTCATCGAAGCTAAAATATTTAAACCATCAGCATCAATAATCACAGTTTTATCAAGACTTGCAAGGGCTGTTAAGACTGACTTAAACAATATTTTTGTACTGGTCTCTACAGATAAACCACAACCTATTGAAACGACATCATATTTGGGAATTATCTCTTTAACTTTTGTTATAGGAACATAGACAATGTCAGGTGACATAGATTGTACTGCGCTCATTACTTTAGGAGACGTTGCAAGAGCAACATATCCGCAACCTACTTTCAGTGCCGCTATAGAAGATAAATATGCAGCGCCTGTATAATATTCAGAACCTGCTATATTCAATATTTTCCCAAATGTACCCTTGTTTGAAAATTCAGGCCGTTCTGGTAAATTACATTCCATTTTGTCTTATCACCTCATAAGCAGTAATCGCAACCGAATTTGAAAGATTCAAACTTCTTTGACCCTCTTTCATAGGTATTGTTACTGCATTTTTATCATTAACATAAACATCAGGCAACCCCCTAGTTTCAGGACCGAAGACAATAAAATCTCCATCTTTATACTGAATATCTGTATACAAATTATTCGACTTTGTTGTTAAATAATAAAAATTTGAATTTGGGTAACTATCAAACAATTCTTGCATACTATCAAGCTTATGAATATCAACGCTATCCCAATAGTCAAGTCCTGCACGCTTAGTATACTTACTGCTCAGTGAAAACCCTAACTTACCTATAAGGAACAAACTAGCACCGCAACAAGCACATAATCTAGCTATGTTACCAGTATTTTGCGGAATCTCAGGTTCATATAATACAATATTTAATTTATTAATTGTCATTTTTCTCTAATAAAAATCCTGCTTCAAGTACCACTGGCAAACCTCTCACTACACAGAATACAATTGCAACAACAGCTAACCAATAACCAATATTAAAAACTAACTCTGGATTAGGAATACTTGGTATTTTTGAAGCCACAATGACCAAAAACGCTAAGACTTTTGCAACTGCATATGAAATTCTCATAAATTTTGAGCCGGTAATAAATTTACATATCGGATTACGTTGCATACCAAATGGAGTATAACCTTGTTCCATTGCAACACTTCTAATTGCATCTGTAATAAAACCTCTTGTT
>Ga0302271_10000669_pt1 | contig 33493 bp, 21 predicted proteins | sample III_Bog_N1_1_FD_198767 | JGI IMG/M metagenome (GOLD analysis project Ga0302271, IMG submission 198767) | Peat permafrost microbial communities from Stordalen Mire near Abisko, Sweden - III_Bog_N1_1 | ecosystem: Environmental > Terrestrial > Soil > Wetlands > Peat | place: Sweden: Abisko... | reverse complement strand
GATTAATAATTTTAAATCTCGCACAACTTCTCATTGATCAATGCAAAAGGAAAAAAAAAATTTGGCAAAATACCCTCCACCTCCTCTTCTCCATCACAAGCTAAGAGAGGTGAGTTGGCTCTTCTTTTCTAAATTGTTCAGTTATTCAGTTTAGACAAATCCATTAAAGTCTAGAGTAATGCATGCATAATAAATCCCTATTCTTTTCTCTCATATGAATCAGATATTCTATGCTGATTAGCAAAAATCCAAACAAAAAAAAACAATAAATGTTATTATTATTGGATACTCTTACTCATCCTAAGCTTGTAAAATTTACAATTATTTTACTTGTTATTCGTTTATTTTTTCATAGTTGGTGAAAACACATTTTTGGTGTTTGCAACCTAACAAAACGCAAATCGCATCCTGCTTTACAGTTTTGAATGTCAACACGAGCTGAAAGATAAGATTAAAAAAAACTTTTGGGATATGATTTTACTGAATCAATAAATCCGCAGAATATGGGTGAAAATGAGAATGAGCAAGCATAGAATACCCAAGCATTCTAGGACTAAGTAGAAAGTGCTGAATCAAGATGGTCTAACGCTCTAGCAGCACTCACCAAACCAATCGGATCCCGCTCTCTTAAAGATATCAAATTCATCTTGAATATTCTCAGCAGCAGCCTCTTTCTTCAGAAGCTGCAAAATTATAATAAATCGTTGCCAGGACAATTTGCTAATTGCGTAGTCTTAGAGTCCTTCTCGAAGGGGAAGACAATCTTCATGTATGGAGATCACCCTGATAAATTCTACTTTATCCTCAAAGGTAAAGTCAGCGTGTTAGCTCCTAAAACAAAAAGTGAAATCAGCATGCTTCGAGGAGATCAAGATATCAACAATGATAGCAATACCTAAAATAATCACTTTCTTGATAAACATCCCTCCAACGAGAGGGCAGCTGAAGCTACATCACCAACAGCATACCTCTCTAATAAACTTCCACTTAGCCATAGTCTAGAAGAAATGAAACTCCTGCAATCTTTAAAAAGTGATCCCTAAGATATCATCGAATCCAGTGAATCCCGCCACAGAATAGAAGGTAAACGAAAGACTGTGCGATATGACACTCGCGTACTCGCTGAAAACCGCATGATCCCTGAAATCGCATTAACGAAAGCTGAGATCTAAAACTGGAAATCATATTTCTGCATGGATAGCGATCCAATATTTTGCAAGTATCACCACATAAAATTCCTAAGCGATGAAGAGATCTTTGGAGATTTCGGTCTACTTGTGAGAAAACCACGATCCGCGAGCATTCTCGCTGTGCAAGACACAATTCTACTATCCATGCTGAAAGTGGACTATGAGCAGCTCATCAGAGAAATACAAGCTGTATTAATAAAAATAATCTACTTTTTTCACCTTTAAGCTAATTATTGATTCTTTTTGCCTTTAGAGTAAAATGGAAAAGCGTCGGAAATACTTCATGCGTTGCTTAGGGCTAGATGAAACGCAAGTGAAGATGGAATGGCAGAATAACATTGTGATTGATTTTTCGACAAAGATAAAACTGAACTAAGGGTGGATATTGTTTAACGAGGGGGATGTAGCGGATTCGATATTTCTGTTGAAAAGAGGAGAGCTAGAGATATCAAGGGAAGTTAAAGTCATTGTGAATAACGATGGAAGAGAAGAATATGTTCTTGAATAAAAATATCAGCTGGCATAACAATAAGCTGTATTTTCCCATGGTGAAAAAATAGAACATTTGAATCCTTCTTAGGAGAATCATTAAGAGTCCCTCATGTGTGACCGAAGTGGGAACACTACAAACCGCAGCAGCACTAATCTAAGAAGAATCAAGCTAGTTGTTCTGGTGAAGGGAGAGTTAGTTGGATTGGAGGATATCTTACAAAGGAAGAAGTAACGTGGATACTCCGCGAAATGCATCACTGATGTGGTAGTGTATTAAATGAAAAGAAGTTAGTTGTATCGATTCCTAACGGAGTTGTATCCCTTCAAGGTATCGCTGAGTGCATAAGCCTAAGCTAAGAGGGAATACCATGCAATGAGAATCGAGTTGCTGCTGTAGAATCACAACAAAAGGGATTAAGTTAAAAGTAGTTATGATTATTCTAAAAGGTAGGTAATTTCTAAGGGGACTATGAGCTATCTCAGGAATCAAAGTGCGGAATCAAGCAGGAGGAATAATAAGACTTTTTCTTAGTTTTAAGCAGAATTGTAGTCACAATAATTTAGACCACAGACATCTTCTTCATTTTCTTAGTAGTAGTTTTCTTAATTACGATGTATCCAAGCCCCTGAGTAACGAGCTATTTCATGCCACATTCCTTCACTTTAAACCATTCAAGAAGAGGATCATAGAAACACTAACAGAATACCATCTTTTAGCGCATTCAGCTATCTCAATCAGTAACAACAACAATAATAATCTTCTTAACAAAATGAAGAACAATTACCTGATAGTCTACCCTTAAAGCTAACTGAGTCTATCAAAGAGATTGCAGCCAGTCCAATTAACTCGTAAATGAAATAACTCGAGAAGGAATTCGATGTTGTTGATATGTATTAGCCGATGGAAATATCTTCAAAAGACTTAATATCTTCTGGAGCCTTTTGGTTTGATGACACTATCAAGATCAACATGGACAATAAGATCATCACATAGATCAAAGAAAAAGACCCTGCATATATCTTCAAAACAAGACAGACATTCAAAGGAAATATTGAAACATTTAAATATGGAGGAGGATTAGATAGGAAAATTTTTAGAATCTTCAAGAAGAAGAGGAAATTGATATCATAAGCTGTACGAGAACAATCACCAGAGGTTGAGGTTATTAGCAGGAAGTAGATAGCATAATAATAAGAAAAATTAAAGGATGGAAATGGTTTTAAATAGGATTAGAAGGGAAAATAGAGTGATAAAAAGGAAAAAATAGAAGATGGAGAAGAAAAAAGAAAACAAGAAGAATAAAATAGGAGTGTTTAGCTCAATGAAAGAACTACATTAAGCAGCAACAAACATCAAGCATGCTAAAGTGAGTTCACCAATGAGTGCATAGCTTAATAATAGTGTTAGTCATCATAGTCATCGTAACCAAAAATATAATTTTAAACTCCCTTAGCTGCAAATGGAGAGAGTAATAATTCTTAAAAAAACACTGCTGATGCTTTGACACTTGAGAAAGACTCTTCTTTGAAAGTAAATCGCAGGAAAAAGGCCTTGAGTATATCTTCAACGAATTTCTCAGGAGGTCCTTTACCATTCAATAATTCTAAATGCAGCTCCTTCAAACAAATCCAACGCTCTTATGGGTTGCAATCCACTGGGAATAATATAGCTCTTCTCCTTCATGGGGTACCATTTTCTGGATCAGCGACGACATCAAATTCTACAGCTAATAATTATCATCTAGAAAGCGAATTCAAGAACAGGAATATGTTCCCAAGGACATCATTTCATAGTCCTTCTCATAACAGCGCAAGCAAGTCAGTTTCTTCTTCTATCATGGAGTAGTTCCTTGCTAGGGAGTCAGAGTTTATTACGCCATCAACATCAACTACACCAAGTACATCTATGCAATCCCTGTCATTACTTCCTATGAATATCTTCTCAGGAAACAACACTAGGAAGAACACCAAAAATATGCCATAACAGGTGAAGGAATTGAATTAGTAATAATAAGCTGCTAGTTAAAAAAATCAAGCGCTTAGAACAAGCACTTCACATTCTTCTCAGTCTTTGAAAAGATCTAAGATTATTAAGACTATCAACATTGAAAAATTCTTTAAAAATAATAATTTTGGAGATAATAAAAATAACAACAATCAGAGCAGCAAGAAACTAAATAATATGGATTTGACAACAAGTAATCTCTCGGTGACCGCGAGAAGCTTGTCTTAGCAGCAAGTTAATATGTTTCCGATGCAGAAGAGAATGTCAGCTGGAGGGATTCTAGCGATGGCAGGAATGGCTCCTACCCCTCATTTTACAAAATAACCTTTTCCATATTTCTTGCCTGCAACCAAGAAATGACCGAAAAAGAGAGAGAGTGAGAGAATAATACAAAATAATCGAAATAAACTTGATTTATTATTTTTGTGAGAGAGATGCATAATGTATTTGAGTTTCTTATTATTAAGCTTGCCAAAGAGTATTTGGCCTGCTTTTTCTTAATTTTCAAGTAAAAAGTCAAATAAACTAGTTTTAAAAAAGGGATTATTGTTAAGATTTTGTGAATATCTATCAATAACAGCATCAATCCTACGATTAGCAGCATCTGCGGGAATATCAATAATAAACCAGGATCTGTGAATTCATTCAAAAAGCTACAAATAATAGACTGTAAAAGAAATACTATCATTACTCAAATAACAACAATGTTAACAATAGATACAGTATCAACAGCAGTTTCATTAGTATTTCTAGCAATTATACTCACAATCACAACCAATGTAGTAGTTAATAAAGCATCAACAGAAAATTTTGTATTTAATTGTGGATGAACATAATGTTAAAAATTCATATTTCAATAATGTAAAGTCTTATTACTAACTGTTAGAGCACAGTACCAGAGTTGTAGAGCTAATAATAATGCAAAAGAATCTTTTCCTGATATCATTCACTAAAAGCAATCCCATCAAGAAAATGTAAAGATGTCGAAGATAATAATTCCCATGATGAATCCTTGACATTTGTGATGTTAGTTAGCTATGTTTAAATGATAGAAAAATATGTAATAAAGACATATTCAATCATACAATTGTTCATACTTCAATCATATTGAGATAATGTTTGAATAAGTGTTCTGTTTGTTTATTTTCGTAGTTGTCGCTAAGTTACAGGTATAAACTTGAAAGACTGATCAAGTTGGAGAGGGGATAGAAAAGAGATTAAACTCCAAAATCTCCAATTTTATTGCTAGAAAGTTGTAGAGCAAGGCTTGAGAGATTAAGGAAATTCGTTAAAGGAGATAATAGAGATTAAGCTCCTTTCTCTCTGATTTAGTTATCATCTAGATCAAGGGTTAGACTTGAGAGATTAAGGAGATTCGCTAAAGGAGATAACAAAGAATACGCTCCTATGTCTCCAATTTGGTTGTTATTTAGATCAAGGGTTATTCTTGAGAGATTCAGGAGATTCGCTAAAGGAGATAACATAGATTATGCTCCTATGTCTCCAATAAGGTTTCTTTTAATATTTAGGGCTAGAGTTGAGAGATTAAGGAGTTTCGCTAAAGGAGATAACAGATATTACGCTCCTATGTCTCCAATTTGGTTGTTAAAAAGATCAAGGGTTAGGCTTGAGAGATTCAAGAGATTCGCTAAAGGAGACAACAGACATTACGCTCCTATGTCTCCAATTTGGTTGCCAGAAAGATTTAGGGTTAGGCTTGAGAGATTCAGGAGATTTGCTAAAGGAGATATCAGACATTACGCTCCTATGTCTCCAATTTGGTTACTAGAAAGATTTAGGGTTAGGCTTGAGAGATTCAGAAGATTCGCTAAAGGAGACAACATACATTACACTCCTTTCTCTCCAATATCGTTGTGATCTAAATATAGAGTAAGGCTTGAGAGATTAAGGAGATTCGCTAAAGGAGATAACAACGAAGACGCTCCTATGTCTCCAATTTGGTTGCTAAATAGAAAAAGGTTAAGGCTTTAGAGATTCAGAAGATTCCATAAAGGAGATAACAGACATTAAGCTCCAATATCTTCAATTTGATTGTAAAAAAGATAAAGGTTAAGGCTTGAGATATTCAGGAGTTTCGCTAAAGGAGAAAGCAGACATTACGCTCCTATGTCTCCAATTTGGTTGCTAGAAAGATTTAAGGTTAGTCCTGAGATATTCAGGAGATTCGCTAAAGGAGACAACAGACATTACGCTCCTTTATCTCCAATTTAGTTGTCACTTAGATCAAGGGTTAGGTTTGAGAGGTTAAGGAGATTCTCTAAAGGAGTTAACAAAGAATTCGCTCCTTTTTCTCCAATTTGGTTGTTATTTAGCTCAAGGGTTATGCTTGAGAGATTCAGAAGATTCGCTAAAGGAGATAACATAGATTATGCTCCTATGTCTCCAATAAGGTTTCTTTTAATATTCAGGGCTAGAGTTGAGAGATTAAAGAGTTTCGCTAAAGGAGATAACAGATATTACGCTCCTATATCTCCAATTTGGTTGTTAAAAAGATCAAGGGTTAGGCTTGAGAGATTCAAGAGATTCGCTAAAGGAGACAACAGACATTACGCTCCTATGTCTCCAATACGGTTTCTTATTGTATTTAGGGTTAGGCTTGAGAGATTCAGAAGATTTGCTAAAGGAGACAACAGACTTTACGCTCCTATGTCTCCAATTTATTTGTCATCTAGATCAAGGGTTAGGCTTGAGAGATTAAGTAGATTTTCTAAAGGTTCTGTCTACTAGGTTGCCATCAAGGCTAGAAACTTCTCTATGGACTGAAGGTTTAAGTCGCAGGTTTCGGTTTGGTTTGCAATTATTTCAGAAAGTGCACTCATTTTCAGAAATATTTATTGATTTGATTGTCAGATTGTTATCAACGAATTCTTTTTGTTTGAAGGAAATTTAAATAATATTGGGGATGATAACAAAATTATTCATATTTTTACGAAGGCAAAAACCAAAGATTTTTTTGAGAAGTTAAGAGAATCAGATTTCATTTTTGATTCATTAATGAACCTCTCTATCCCTCTCCCCACGACTAAATCAAGTATTATTTATTATTATTACGAGTTTCAAAAATAGTTGTTCTTTATTTCTCAAAGAGAGAGTGTAGGACTTCTGCTAAAATTTTATCAATAGAGATAATTCCAAATTAAAAAAATCAACTCAATTTTGTTGGAAAGGCTATTCAATATTTCAGAGATTGCTCCATCAACTAAAAGAACTGATTCAATGTTATTCTAAATTTTTGTATCTTGCTCAGCTAATTATCTCAGCTTTATCATTCACACTACATGTTAAACAATCAGCTTTCCGCTTATCAATAGCACAGCAAAAGAGATACGAAGTTTCTTTAAAAATTTTCCCATTATTATTTTCGTATTATTAGTGAGGGATGCTACATTTCATTCAAAAAGAGAAAGAGGCATTTTAACAACAAAAAAACATAAATCTTTTTATCTTTAGATATGATGAAAAGGTCAAAAAACTATCTTTCATTATCTCTTTTTCTCTCAGAATTATCTCTTTCCTGTAGCAATTTCCTTCCAAAGTCTAAAGTCTCCCATCAGCGAAAAAACTGGATATTTGAATGTCGCAGGCTAGTTTTATTTTTCACACAATCAAGTCAGCAAAATAACAAACATTAACCATTTTTTTTTCTTTTTAACTTGTCTTATGTTATCGTACATCAAATAAACCATAAACCTATTTAATATCTTCCCTCTAATACTATGGAATACCCTCAACCTTCACAAAACTCTCCTAAATTTCCTTGAAATTATACCTTATTTTTTTCGAAGAAAAAGTGTCCAACCCAAGCGAAGCTATACCCTACTATTGGCGCGTAAAGAGCAAATTTAAGCTAAGCCATCAACACAGAGAAGCAAATCAGAAACATAGCTAGAGTCGTCCCGATAAAGTGAAGGCGTCGACATATATCATTTCGATGTTAGGTAATGTAGAAAGGATAAAATTCCTCGAAGCTGTTAAATTGCTATTGCTACTTTGGTGTGGTTTATTCTCTCATGAGGTTATTTTTTGCTGTGACTGTGCAAAGATCTTTGTAAGTTTCTCTTTCTCTTGATTGTTTCGTTTGTTTTATCTTTTTTTCAAATCAAAGATTGTTGACTTTGATAATTATGCAGTCATCAACCCATATGGTATTACCAATAGTACCACCCAATAGCGTTTGATTTGTCTGCTTGGATTGGTAATTAAATTCTTTTATGGTAATAACAAAAACTAATTCCTTTGTTCTATCTATTTGTCACACCTCAGCTTATTTTCTAATTCTGACAATTTCTGAAGCACACTGAATAGGTCAAATTGAATCTTGTTTATCCCCTTACTTTCCATGTAAACTAATGAAGGAGAAAAATATATTTCTAAATAATTGAAATATTTACATACAATTATTTCCATTTTTATTTCCTCTCTCCTCAAATTCGATCTGAGCAATGCACATTTTTAGAGAGAAACGCAAAATAAACAACCATCACTAGAAGAATCATATTTTAATCTTCATTATATCCAGGAGGGAAGCCTAGCTTGAAATTTATATTATTCACACATGAAAAAGGTATTTTCTCTTCAATCAATGAGGCTTTGTTCAGTCTACCATCAGATACATTGTATTTCGTCATATTCCATGAACAACTGCAGAATGGTATGGATATTTACAGATCTTAAACATAATCATTAGTAAGTGATAGACTCTTACGAAACCCACGGGAGATTTGCCCCAAATGTGTTTAGTTACCTTTTTAGTTCATATAAATCGTACAAGTATTGTGGTTGCAGCAAACTTCGTCTTCTTTTAGATAAATAAAAGGTGTGTCACTCTGTTGAGGGTTTAGCTTCGTGGTGATAGCGAATTCAGTTAAGTCATGGCTTTCACAGGAACACTTGTTTTTCATTTTAGCAACAGCAAACAGAATTGGTTTTTGATTTTTGGATATCAGTTTGTCATTAGTGTCAGCTTGAAAGATCCCGAGGACATATTTGGTATTCCATTGGAACATGTTCGAGAAGATTGAGAATTCTTTTATGAATACATTTTTGATCCCATTTAGTTGCTGGGATCGAGGGTTGATTTAAGAAAAGGGAAGGAGTCGGTTGTATGGGGGATGGAATGTGGTTCGGATTGGATTAGGATATTATTTGTGGCTTTTATTGGAATTATCAGGGGTAGATTACTATTAATTTATATTAGTCTTAGAAACGGAGTTTTTATCTTTTTTAGAAGAGGGATTTTGCTTTTAAGGCTGAAGATTCTCATCGTCCTTAATCGAGGAAGAAGAGCCGTTCAGCATTTACTTAGATATTACTAGAACTGTTTTCAACTCTATTATTTCTTTGCCTTATTATCTGCCTTCTTTAAAAAAGTTTAATAAAATAATGATTCCATATCTGAATTCCTTCAATTTTTTGAATTTATTGCTATTGTGTGTGTTATTTTTTCAATAAAATGACTGCAGTATTTTCATTGAGTTATTTTTTCCTTTTCAAGTCAAGATAAATCGATCCATTATTCAACATATTTATTCACTTTCAATCTTCCACCTTTTGAATTTTCTATCTGAAATATTGGGAAAATAATCAAAATAAACAAGTGCCTTACAGTTATTTCAAAGATGATTATATTCCCTAAAGTCTAATAAATACTATTTTTTGAAGTCATAACTGAAAATAAATCATTCAACTTAATAACACCACTCTTGTACTAAAATCAATTATGGTGATTGATCGGAGGGAACGAAATACATAGCTATCCAAATCCTATTAAACATTCCAGCAAAGATCACTAATAAAAAAAAAAGAGAAACCAATCTTAGATTCTAAATATGTTGATATTGTCTTAGGGGGGAGAGTATTTTTTAATTTAATTGTTAATAATCAATAATTCATGCCAATCCTGCTAAAAACAAGATTTGTAATCTCAAAAAGTATTGAATTAATTAATAAATCTTTTATTACATTAATCCCACAAAACAGACAGCTAACTTCTCTACAAATTATTATCTTTGTATGCTTAGCTCCTCTCATTTTTTTCAACTTCCTGTTCATAATAAACAGCATGTTCCTTCCTAAAATGACTGTGAGATTCTTTCTCTAGACAATAGTGATATCTAAAGTGCATCAAACATAACCATTAATTTAGCCTAGAAGTATCTTGGAGACACTTAGGTTCAATCTCGATTAGCTTCTCTATCACATTTTGTTAACTTATAAAGCTTATCTCTCGATTTGGCTAAGAACACACTAGAAAATAATAGCAAGAATAATATCAAGCTTTTTTCATCTCTTTCCAATCTTCCCAATCTTTCAAATCTCTCCCTTAATCTGCAGAACAATCAAATAGGAGACATCGGAGCAGTAACACTTCTACAGCCTCTCATGAATCTCACCAAACTCTCCATAATTTCTCTTAACTTATCAGGGAATTTCCTTGGAACGATTGGAGCATAAACTCTTCTATCTCCCTTAACTAATCTCATTAATATCTAAATCCTTTCAATAAACCTTCAAGGCAACAAAATATAATCCATCGGTGCAGAATCCCTTCTTTCTCCCATTAGCAACCTCCCTAATATCTCAACCCTCTCTGTTAACCTATGGAACAACTAAATCATGGATCTTGGTGCAAGATCACTTTTAATCCCTTTAACCAACACTCCCAATATATCAACTCTCTCCCTTTTCCTCTGGAACAATCAAATCCGTGACCTTGGTGCATAAACGTTACTTATTCCATTATCAAATTTTGCTAAGTTATAAACTTTTTCACTTGACCTCAGTGGGAATAATATTAGTCCCATTGGTGCATAATCTCTGCTATCTCCGTTAAATAGCCTCAACCATTTATCAAACATATCGTTAAATCTTTGGAATAATTCAATTCGAGATATTGGAGCGCAAGCAATCTTTTTGTCCTTAGGAAAGCACATAAAATTATCAATATTAACATTGAATCTCAAGAACAACTCAATAACTGACATTGGACTGCAGTCTATGGTGAATACATTGAGTAATTTAACCAACCTTGTTAATGTATCTTTAGATTTAAGCTACAACTCCATTGCAGGATCTGCAGAACAGCTTCTACGCCCGCTAGTAAATCTGACTAATCTATCAGTTCTTTATTTAAACTTAGAGAACAACAGGATAGGAAATGATACAGGGTCATCTCTTGTATCGTTCCTGAGTCAGTCCATGAATTTATCAAAGGTAACACTTCAGCTCAAAGAAAACATTCTCCGATCCACTGGAGCGAATGTTCTATTAACACCATTTAAGAATCTCTTTAATCTAGCTGCCTTATCTATCGACTTAGAAAGCAACAAAATCGGAGACATTAGAGGATAGTTCTTGTTAAATCCTTTAGCTAATCTGACCTAACTCTAAAGTCTATTTCTGAATCTACGTCTGTGCTGTATTGGAGATACTGGAGCATAATATCTATTTTCTCAACTAGGGAATCTCAACTCACTGCAGGATCTATCAGTGAACTTAGAAAATAACTAAATAGGAGATATTGGAGCATCAAAGTTGTTGATCCCGATAGAGAATCTTATGAGTCTATCCAGCATTTCACTGAACCTAGAATCCAACGAAATTGAAGATCTTGGAGTATAATCTTTGTTAGCCGACTTAGCTTGCATTGTCAGCATATCAAAGGCATCCCTGAATTTGAGATAAAATTAAATTCAAAAGAGCTTCAAAGTGATGATACAACAACTATTTAAAAGAGAAGAACAACGCATAAATATTGAGATGGATTTCCAATGAAAAGAAAACACATATTACAACTTAATATGTATTCTTCGTTATCTTACTCATCTTTTAACTCTCTTTCCATTAAATTACTCCCAACAAATACATACTATTTGACTATTCTTTTATATAAAAACAATTTCTAGGATATGTACAAACAATATACTGTTTCAATAAATCAATGTTTACAAAGATTAGAGTACAATTCTCTCTTTCTATTTCTCTCTCATAGTTTCAGTAGACTTCCTACTACAATGATGACTCCAATGATTTAAATGAAATCAGGGATCTAATGGAGGAATACAACCTCATATAAATACGAGAATAGCACTGCACTGTATCCAGTCATTGAGTATTTCCCGTGATTCGTTGTGATCAGTGTGCCTCTTAGATACATAATCTAGTAGATGTATGACAGAAAACCGATGAATATCAGCCCACTTAGAACGCACTTCATGGTCAATTCAAATGACTCACCAGGGGGTTTCTATGTGAAAGCTAAACCTGCTCCACTCACCATATAAATAAACCTAAAGTTCAAGAAAATATTAGAAAAGAGAGATAAAGATTGTTAACTCTCTCAGAATCTAATTCTGTTACCCTTAATTGAAGATGATTTAGATGATATTCAGTGGTTCTTTTGATTTCTTAACATACAGCATTCCGAACGAGAACGAGATCATGCTGAGGGAATATATTATGACAAGTATTAGCTTCTCAGAGCCTTAGATGTAAGTGTTATTCTCTTCTTAGAACTCTTCTTCTATAGTTTCTTCCGCTTTTCCTGACAAGAACATCCTCGCAAAGTAATCTGGGAAGGTGATCATTGTGACTCCGAAAAGTGATGCGAAGAAGACAATACAATCCTTGGTATGGATGGGCAAGCCGTATTGAAAGTAGTTTATGATGAATATCCACATAGGTGTGGTTTACTCTAATATGTAAATCAAAGAGAATGGAAGCTTCCCAACGCAGTAGAAGATCATCAGCAAATGGAATCCTACAAAGATGTTGCGGATTGTCACGATCTAAAAAAGCAAATAGCCAATCATACTTAAAAATTAAAAAGAATAATTAAGAATGATTGTAACATTGCAGAAAAATGTGAGTAAAATCATAATAATATTAAGAACATTCTCAAATTCAATAAGATTGGTCTAGTCTTTCCCACAAAGTAAATTAAATCCTGTTTTGTTTTGGTTTGTTTACAAAGAACAAATGGGAGTTGAGATGCAAGGAGACATTCTGCACTCTTGCGATGACTATGGAGATGAGCATGGAAGCGATGCCTCTCAGCATAAACGCTGTACCTGGGTCCATTCCATCAATCATCAAAATTAATAAGTTCGCCATGAAGAATACGAACTCAGCTAAGACTCCATAGGTATACGCAGCTGAATCGTTGCCCATGCATTTCTCCATCCACATGCAACCGTCACCGCAGGTATTCACAATGCATGCAGCTACATCTACGGCCATTTATATTTTAAAGTGGAAAAGGTGAGGGGGAAATAAAACGAGAGAGGGAGTTTCTATTCGTTTATTTGGTCTTGAACTTTAAGTTTTAGATACAGATCCTGCGGGTCGAAAGTATAATTATTATTGTTTGTTTTTCTTTGGAATATGCAGGATTTCGAAGATTAAGGTTAGTATTTAGTAGGGGTATGCTATGAGATAGTTCTAGATTAATCTGATGATTTGAGGTAAATGGTTATTTTTGAATTGTATAGGCATGTATGTTGATATCAAGCCATCTCAAAGTAAATTTGAGAAGGGATACGTTGACGAAACACAAAGATTTAATCAGTAAGAATTTGTCGATTGCGTCATGGTGAGTCAGAAATACGAAGACTAATTTTAATTATCTCAATATTTTTGCACAAATGACCAATTATGCTGAAAATAACAGAGGTATTCACTTTTTGATTTACCTAATCTTCAGGTATTCGGGTCAGAAGAAGATTAGGATTTTTTTCCCTATTTGCTAGAATCGAGGGGGGGAGATAATAGTTGTTAATTTGGATATTGAAACCAAAAAAATAACCGAATAATGAAGGAATATTGAAATCTGTAATAATCATGTATTTTAAGAGAAAACAAACGAGCTTTGCAGAAACTAACAAATACACACTTGACACCAACAGAGTTGAGTAATATTTGATCTTTAATGCACTTGTTCGCTTTCAAATGCCATTAGTGTTGAATATTCCTTTGTATTTGTGCTATTTTGTTAAATATGATTTTAGATAAAGAGTAAATTATTGCTTTAATTAGGGGAATATTACAAAAAAAAGACAACAAATACAGCAATAAAAAGCAAGAATGAAATTTTAATTAGTTCCTTGAAAAGTTGTCTGTCTTCCTCCTTTTAAGACTACTAACAACTCCTTCCTCCTTTATTCTTCTTCTCCCTTTCCAATTTCAGAGCATCCTAGGCTTAACCCTCCAAGCAATTGCTTATTTCTTTTACTGAATTGCTCCCTAAACTGAAGGTGACGACGAATAATTAATACCCCCAGCGATCCCAATCTTAATCTGCCAATCATTGATCTTCAACCCCTTCTACTCCTTCCCTTCATGACTCTTATCTGTATGTATTTTCTGATAAATCTCAGGTTTGCTGTGTCTTTTTATAATCTACTCTTATATTTTAAGCTACTCTTGGACACGATCATAAATCTCCCCTCTGCTGTGTCCTTTACTTTTAACAAGTTATCGCTTCATCGATACACCTGATCCATCATAATCTATCGTTTTGTTGACTTTAATGGAATTGTAGTTTTTGTTGTAAATGCTGGAAATACTTCTCGCATCTCTTCTTTGCAGATTCATGAATATCGGGATGCCTTTATTATCCCCGTCTAAGGAAGAAAAACAACCGCGAGATACACCATCCAACATATGCAGCTATTATTGCAATGCTGGTTTCTTAGATTAGTCTTATTCATACCTGCTATCAGCAACACTATGACTAATGCTATTCTTATTTCTATGATTATCAGTATCTTTCTACGTTTTCTCATGGAGATAATGATCTAAACTCGTTTCTAAGCATTTCCTTGAGTTTTTAGATTATCCTCGAAGGTGAATCGTGTCAATAGTAGATGAATGCTCATTCTTGCTGTGTTGTCTATGCAGTAATATGCTGTCTGTTTCTTTGAAAACAACGAGACTTGATCTTCTTTGCTTATCTATTTTCTCTTCTTGTTATTCTTCTCCTTCTTCAGTTAGTTTGGGTTTTAAATATTGCTAAAGCTATTCTTCTTATCCTGTTTCTTCATATTGAGCTTATGGTTTATGATTTGATTAATAATCTCTTAATATATCAATCCCTTCTTCAATTGCTAGACTATTTCCACCACAACCAACAGAAGCATATCCTGAATAACCCTCGCAGCTTGACATTTCATGTTAGTCTATTCTTTAGATTTCATATTATTATTATTTTCCTTAGCTTTAATCAAGACATCCAAGCAATTCACTTGCATAACATTTGCTTTGAATTTCAGCACTGATTTCTCTGTTAATTCTTTAAAAATCATAACTTCCTCGGGTGATTCGACAGCTGTCAACAACAGATTGCTTGATTTCATTATTTAAAGAATCATTATTTTCTTTATCATTTTGAATTGCAGATTTTATTTCTTCATTCACTCTCACATTAATTTCAGCATTATCTGTATCAGAATTCTGATGATTATCTTCCTTTTTACTCTAAGAACGTTAAGAAGAAGCTGCTGACGATTCACTATCATTAAAGGAATAAATGCTGATATTCAGTACTGTTGCTAATTCCTTGAGAAGATCAGACTACTTGATAACAAAAGTATTATCTTCATCGTGTGATTTCTTTTCAAGATGCAAGAGCGCATTATAAAGCTTCTCGAAGTAAGCTGAGAATCTATGAATGTTCACAGGCTCTGTCTTGCAAGAGACACCCAGTAAGAAAAAACAAAAAATATGTTAGAAAACAAGAGGATTGTTTAACATGGATATTCTAGGGAGCGTGTGCGTGATTGTTTTTGTACTAATTCTTACGGCTTTAAATGGTTTTAACGATGTAGGCCTGCATAAGCGTAGTAGTCTACCTTGTCAGCTACAAGTAGTCAGATGCCTCCTTGTCTTCAATTGACAACTAGCTGAAGTTCATTTTTGTAAGAACAGTTGAAGTATTTTCAGATTTTGTGAAGAGATAAGAGAAATAATGAAAATATGTATGTCTTTTTCTAATTATTTTAGGTAATAACTAACAGCTATCTCTTTTTGCTTCTATCTAATGATTAAGTATTACTTAGAAGCAATCCCCTCCCCTAATTAGATAACTGAAAAAATCAACAATATTCCTATTAGCTCTTTTTTATTATTTAGCTTATCACTAATTAAAATATCATCTTTGAGCTAAAGCACTCAATTGCCAAGAAATTTTTCAGACTGCTATTTTTTACCTTTTGAAAAGGAAGAACCTTGGGCATAAAAATACAATTTTCAAGATCAATATTGCTTTGTTTTAAATACGTAAACATAGATTAATAACATGAAATACGTATTGTCTTTTTGCATGCTAGTCTTGTTAATCTTTACTATTCTTTTAGTTCATTATTATTTCAATTTTTCACATTAATAAGCTTGGCACTTAGATTATTTTGAGAATACTCAAGGAAAGGAATAAAAACCTAGCAGCTCGTTTAGGCTAAAACTCAATTAATTTCATGTAGTAGAGCGCGAGAAACAGCTTGCTGTGATGATTAAATAAAAAAATATAAACGTGTTCAAATAAATTCAAAGAGTCAAGACAAAACAAACAACAAACTTAAAGTTTTAATCAAGAGAAATACAAAACAATAATGGAGAGGATCATCGAAGCGATTTTGATATTCTGCAATTCAAGCAGCACCAGTGAGTAAGTCAAGGAAGCAGATGAGCTACTTAAAAAAGTAGAAAGGAGCAAAGAAAGCTGGTCTCTTGTAGTGAGTATCTTAGAATAGCCATCACTCCCAAATGATGCTTACTTCATGTGTGCGAAGATCCTCAAAACCAAGTTAGAATACGATTTCGGAGAACTTACCAATGAGTAGTCCTAAGAGCTCCCCGCGAAAATGCTGTAGCTGCTTCAGCTGCACAAGGAAAAGACTAGATCAATACAAGGGTAACTTGTCGATGCATTAGTTTTTCTGTATCTGCACATGTACGACAGATGGCCTGATTTACTGGAGTTCATTAAGAATCACTTCTACAGTGATCCACAAATGCAAAATTATGTGTTCTTGATCTATGAGTATCTCCCTGATAATGTCTACAGCAACACGATTGTTATGGATGACACACACAGAGATAATATGGTAAAATTATTTCATTTAAAATGGGTTAATTTTGGGTAAATTTTCTCCGATTTTTTTCTCAACAAGGTTCAATTCTTCAAGACGAGTCTACAGCGAAGGATCCTAGAAGAACTAGATGCTATCTCCCGCAGCTAGCAAATTGATGAAAAGGGGAAGTACAAGCTGCTAAAAATCATGCATAATTGGGTCGATTTCAAAACCAATGAGGAAATCTTAAAGATCCTATCAACCCATGCTGTGTTTGATCTTGCTCTGAGTAGCATGAACGTACCTGAGCTCCAAGATGTGAGTGCGAATGTCATAATAGCTGCACTGCGATAACTAAAAGAAGAATCAATGCGACAAAAATACCCAGAACTCTTCTAGAAAATCGCTATTAACGTGTTTTCATATTTCGATCACTGCAAGTTATCACATTAAGATCAAGACCTTGAAGCCGTTCACTCCTACAGCAAAGTGTTTGTGAAATTCGGAACGAGAGCACTAAATTCCTTTATGCGAGTAGATACCTTAGATTAACCCAGCTAGTAATTCCTTGCGAACATGCTAGAAGTCACTAATTTCGATGAGATTGAGAACGAACAAGATATGTGTGATTTCTGGCGACATTTCTTATCTGAAATGAACGCACAGGAGAGCAATGCTAAAATCTAGTTAATCCAGCGATACACGTAGCTTATCAATCAGCTGCTGAGTGTGAGTTTAAAGAAAATAGTCTTCAACAAGGAGCTATTTATCCTCCACAACGAGAAAACACCCCATGAAATTGAAGGGTTAAATGCCGATTTTGAAGCTAAAGCACAGCAACGATTCTACATGAAAGATCTCATCGGGTCGATAACTGAATTGATCGGCTCTGAAGAAGTCATTGTTTTCTTAGCAAATCGAATTAGCTCCAGAGGGTTGCTAGTCGGATAAGAAGAGTAGCTACCAGTGGATAAAGCAAGAGAATTAGAAAGTGTGCTATTTGGTGTAAATCAAGTTATCCAAAGTGTCTAAAGATAAGTTGAAGATGGTGAAGATGGCACTGAATCATCCCCTGTAACTGATGAAAGTTTAGATAAATCGAGCAGTAAAAAATCTCTTGCAAGTCTCACTCAGAAATCCAAGGAGTTCTTGTTCCAAATTCTTTAACTTGTGTTATCGCAGCAATATCCTTGGATTCGGTTAAATCGCACATTACTATCAATTATGATCTCAGCTAGTGAGTTCCTTCAATCAAACATGCAAGTCTGCTCACTTTGTTTTGATCTCATGGTGAGGTACCTCCGCAACAATCTGCTAGGCGATGTAGCATAAAACGCATTTGAAGTCCTCTGCAAAGATTGCCCTTTGTTTGTTTAATCCCACTTTGCAACATTCATGCAGAATGTCTACACTGACATGATGTTCAATTATTCGATCATTTCAGGTATCTCCCATGCAGTCTGCGCAACAGATGAGTGTATCGCTTAGAATCTAATCAGCTTATGCACTCCTTACGCGACTGATTTAGTGAACTACATAAATCTTCCAGCTGAGTAATAATCGGATCCAAATATTATTTCGAACCTCAAAAAACCTTTAAAAGCAATCAAAAACATCATCCGATGTGTGCCTGAAAGAGAATAGTAAAACGCCTTCCCACATGATATCCTGAAGGATATTTTTAAGTAAATCTGGCCTGTGCTGAAACTCATCATGGAGACGAGATCAAAGGAAACATCACTCATAGAGAACATCGTCTCTGTGCTGAAATAGTTCATCAGCAAAATGAGCTGCGATTTTGATGTGTTCTTCAATGATTTTTTAACATAAATCGTGTAACTCTACAAGGCTACATCGTAATCTGGTATACTGTATATCATCGAGAAATGCGTGAAGATCTTCGCAGGCAGCACCAGCAACAACACCTTCAGTTCGATTCTCCAAAGTGCATTTGAAATTTTAGTAGAAACCACGCTGTAAATCCTCCCAACATATGATGATTTCATCGATAATCCCGACACAGTGGAAGATTTCTTTGGGTTCTTGAATCGATTTGTCAAATATTACCCAGTGATTTTCTTTTCATCCACGCATCTGCTGCAAATCATCTAGTGCGTGTCCACAGGTATTCGCTTGCAGCATAAAGAAGCAGCTAAATCATTATTTGCACTTATGGAACTCCTCTACCAATCTCTGAACTCTGAAAATATCACGAAAAACGAGAGCATCAGCTAATAAATCTAGCAATTCAGGGAGATTCTCCTGAACCCTGTGTCTCTTCAATTCAACGGATTGCTGCTCTAAGTCCTAAGTGAAGTACCTTCTAGAGAGATCCGAGAATATATCTTTGATATTTTCATTGCGTAAATTAGCACATTCAGAAACCTCTCGATTCCTTTCTTCCTGCCATTGATCAGCTAACTCAAAGAAGACATTTTAACTAACAAAGAAAAGGAGAAACTAATCTAGTTACTTGAGTAGTCATAGTTTGGGTACAACAAAAAGCTAGAAGATGAATTTGTGGTTATCTTCGTGCTCCTTGGTGACAGATTCAAGAAATCATACAGGAGAGATAACTAAAATTGAAGACAAAAAGACTATAAAGAGAATTCAATGAATTTTTAATAGCTCTCCAACTCAAATTATCCTGATCTTCTTCCTCCTTATATTTATAGTTTGCTCTGATATGCTAGAAGCACAATATAAAACAGAAAAGCTCTCTCTCTCTATTTCTCTTTCTCTAATCTCTTTCTATTTCTCTTTCCCTCACGAACCCAATAAGAAAATATATAAGATGATCCCCTTCCCCCTCCCTTCTTCCCACTCTTTCTCTCTCTCTCTCCTTCTCTTTCTCTCATATTATATAAAGTTACATATTTACATTGCAATTCTACAAAAGCTTATATTTTTAGAACATAACCATTACAACTTCATTTAAAAATCGAGTTTGTTTGATCATCAGACACAAGCATACAAAATTACAAAATGAGCTTGTTTTTCTCATTAGGGATTTCACAAAGTAAACTAATTTGAAGATTCCTTAAGATTGTCATGGACTGAATGTCTACCACTGAAGACAGAATCCCTTCTTTCTTTGACCTCACCGTTTGGAGGCGTACAAGTCAATCGATTATTATTACTCTTAGAAGCAGAATTATTCTGATCTTCGATTGGATTGTTTGAGGGGTTGAGGTTAAAATCTTCCTCCTCTTTGTCCTAGCATAATTTCTCACTGGTATCATCTTCTGAGTTCTTCACACCGAGCTTTGATTTCAGATGAATCTTCATGGCCCTCAACCTGCTTTCTGAAGTTCAAGAAAAAAGAAGATTTAAAAAAATATCAGAAAAATAGGTTTGTCTTTTCATACATGGACTTCTAACAGTTGAAGAATTGACTGAGTTAATCAATTTCGGCTCGTAAAACTTCGAGTCTAAATCTTCGACTTGAGCTCGGATAGTCGGAGAACTTTGAACAACATCGTTTTTTATTTCTGAAACAGCGCCGTTGAAATTCGAAAAGATCTTAGACTTTTAGCTGTTTGGTGATCCAGCAGCAGACTAAAGAATCTTCAGCCCAGAGACACCTGAAGAACTCCTAGTTTGGGAAAAGAAGAAAAGCAATCAAAATGAGAGGGTATTAAATCTCAAAAAAGGAAGTATTTTTCCAATTCTTTTTTTGCAAGTTCTTCTCTTACATTAGTTCCTTCATTTTATCTGCAGCAGGATATGGACTGATTTTCACTGGTTCGAGTTGTGTTTGTGCTTGTCCAAATACAGCATTTGGGTTATTCACTCTTTAATCCATCCACTCTCGAATGTGCATATTGACAGTGCACCAAAGTTCCTTGACTCTTTTGGCAGGCACATATTTCATATGCTAGCCGACCAAAACAACAACGATAAATACATTTAACACTAAAAGTCAAACTAGGTAAAAGGCAGCTCCCATGAATAAAGCAAATATTAAATGTAAATTTCTCTTACCTTCTTATTTAAAAACGCTTAGATTTTGGGGAATTTCTTGAAAATTCCCACGATTTTATCAAATTTCGAATAGATAATCCCATCGATCATTTCAGCGTATCCTTTGAAAATGTTCCTAAACAGCATTATGAGGAAGTACGCGTTGTACACAGTCAAAAAAAAGAACCCACTATAGACTAAGTATGTAAAGCTGTTTTAGTATAAGAACACACCGATAATCACAGAAATAGCACAGCATTCATTAGCGAGTTAATCAAGTCTTGTGAGAATGATATCAGAGTACGGACGGAATGTGTAACTTAATATCAGATATATCACGATAACCATGAATGATAGCACTCCTTTGACTTTGACGTCGCTGTCGTAGACATTAATGAAAATGATGATCATGATTTTCTAGAACATCTTCACGAATTCCCAGAAATACGCATTAGGCTAGTATTCCATGTAAAGATACCCAAGAGCGTACTTCAAACTGGATTGCTTGTACAGTAAAGTCCTGTTTTTGTACATCTTCAAGAAGAACATAATTGGAATCACAAACACCCACACCAGTAGAATTGGGATAACTAATTTTATCAGATAGTTTATGTGCTCAGAAGAATAGCACTCTAAGGCTACATTCGACTTGATGTATGCAACGTCCGCAATGATTCTACAGGAAGCAGTCCCAATGTACGCGGAGACGATAGATGGCTGCAAGGTAACAAACAAGAATATGCAGGCACAGAGGAGTTAACTTAATTTTTTATTAGCACCTTGGAATTTCTTAGACACATGCGAAGCTATGAAGATAAAGATAAAGTAAACAATCGCTATCCCGATGTAGATCAATGGGTTAATGAGTAACCAGATAAGACGGAAATAAGTCACAGGGATATCACCTGCCATGTCCAGTAAAAAGCAATCCATGGACATGCTCATTTACTTAGAAGGATTCCCGACTGTGTTGGAGACGGTCGAGAAGAAGGAAGGAGTACTCAGATTAAATGTGAAGATGATCGAAATGACCTAAGGGATAAGAGAAAAATAACATAGGTAAAGCTTGAAAATGGTTGTGTGGGTTTTATTTGTTACTTGGAAATACGATGTGAGTATCTTAAGCAGCACACTTGTCTGATTGTTTGGCTAACTCGATCGCCCAGCGGATATAAACCCTATTTTGATTAATATCTCCCTGCACAGATTCATTTCGATGAGCTGCTATGCTGATTTCACAGATAATACAAGACTTATCAATGTCCAAAGTGAAACACCAGCAATTTTGAGAATATTCCCAGAAACCGTAGCACACAATGCGCATGTATACTCGCTGGAATGCGAATATGCTTAGCCCCAAACTACCCCGTAAAGATCGCATTCTTCGCATAGCGCACCGATGTGACCTTCATAGCAAGTTTATGATTTCATTCCACCTTAGCAATTCGCAGGAAGATTCTTGCAATACTCAATATAATCACTAGAGGTATTCTTCCTCCAATATCCATAAGTAATATTCATGTAATTATATCCAGGACAATTCTCAACGCCAACTTTAGGGCAAGTAGAGCACGCTTCTGATCCTTGAACTAAGGAGTATTTTCCAGAAGGACAAGCATAGCAATTCCCGGAATCAGCTTAGAAAATCTCACCAACTACGCCTGGAATAAATAGGAAAAGAGCAATATTCATAAGTTACTTCTTGTTTTGAATAATAATAATATTTTACAATTTCTCATGGCGATTGATAAAGGGAATGAGTAGGATGTGTCATAGGATGTTGATCCAGTTATAGGGATCTTAATGCTGTCACAGGTGATCTTGACCTTCAGTGACAATGGTGGCTTGACGATGAAGAGAAGATCTGTGATGTTGAACCCTTTGATGTATGAGTTAAAAGTAGGGGAAAGATTCCCACTGATTTTCGCTGTCGAAGGTTTCGATGAAGCTACAGCGTAGTTCGTGGCGACTGTGCAGGTAGCAGTTGAAAGTGGGAGGTAAACATTGCTTTCACTGTCGAGTAGTTATATCACTAGTGACCCAGAACTCTAGCCACTTCCGTAATTAGCGATTTCCGTTCCTGAAACAGATATGGTCTTCCCGTTGTATAAAAGTCTCAGTGATTACGGATAAGTAGCAGAATTCTATCCATAGAGTAGTGCTACATTATTCGTTATGGTGTTGCCTGTAAGAGAAGGGACTACTCCTTGATGGTAGTATGCTCCTCCTATCATGGCCTGGTTTAATGTGAATGTACTGGATTGAATGGTTAGAAGAGAAATTGTATCGGCAGTTGATGCAGTGAAGAAAAGTGCTCCTCCTGAGTATGAAGCAACGTTGCTCGTAAACGTGCAAGATATTAGTTTTAATGGGGAGTTCAGTGTATGGATAGCTGCACCGTATTACCCTGAGTTTGAATCGAATGTCGTACCTGTAAGCTTCACCCACCAATTCGTTGTGGTTAGCTAGCGGGAGGCTGTGGTGGTGTTGTTAGAAGAAATATTGGGGTAGTCAAATAAATCAGTTTCATCAGTATCACTGTCATAATCTACGTAATAAGTATCTTCATTTTCTTCCTCTTAACCCTTCTAATATATTTAATTCTTTAGTATTCTTCTCGTGTAGCTCGTAGTTTTAATAACATTCACGACACCATTTATATTCATATTATTCGAGTACGTTCCAGTTTAGAACTCAATCGTGCCTGCTGGATTCATGAATGTGATGAGTCCATGCGGCGAATCCAAGACATTATTCACAAATGTAACTTGCGAATACAGAACAGATGAAGTCTATGCATTATGCTGGATGATAGACGAAGCATCTGTCTGGAAGTTGTTTGTGAAGATATCGTTGGTGCATATTGTAAGATCGCAAACCATGACTTCCTTAATGGTTGTACCTTAAAACGTCATCGCACCTGCTTATGTGTCAAAGAGTATCATCGGATAAGTGAATACCTTGAACCCATTAATCACGGAGTTGTTGTCATAGAACTCGTTGATTTAGCTCAGATAAAGCAGTCTCTAATATTTTAGCCCAAAGAAATTACATGTATCTAGCGTCAATGAACCTTACATCATGTAAATGTAAGAATGCTTCTCCCAAGCACTGACGAGCTGCGGGTCATTAACAGGGACAGTCGTCGATGTCAGCTTAGTTGTGATGAAATTATCGATCGTGAATTGATCCTCCCAGATGAAATTGCAATTGGCGAAACTCATGAGATTATTGGGTGCTTCCGTTGTCCAGAATAGCACTGATCCTTAAGGTGCATACGTGTTCTTGAAAACTGAATTAGATATCGTCACGGAGGCTGTTCGTATCCCGGTTTCTATGTACAGTGCACCGCCTTGTATTCTCGCGTAGTTATCTTCAAAAAGTGCGGAGTCGATAGTTAGAGTAAGCCCAGCTGATTTAGCGTCAATGTAGATAGCACCACCAATCCCGTTTGTGTATGAAGATAGCCCAGTTGAACAAGAAGTAAAGATACTATTCCCTGAAATACTCACAACTGCAGATTAAAGTGCTTTTATGAAGATGCCGCCACCTCTATCAGCATATGAATTCCTAATATTAATCCCAACCATGGTTATTTTAGGTGAACTTAAATACATCTATCCACCATGTGTCATCATTTAGGAGCCTTATTACCCAACATTCCCATCCGTGAACATCGAATTTGAAATGTAAATCGAAGCGCATTGAAGATACATTGAATTGGGTGTTAATATGCTTTAAGTTGATCCAATAGATGAATCAGCGATGGTTATTGAAGAAGTTATGGAATCAACATAAATCCCCGTAGATGAAGGGAATGTCATTGAGATAATTGATGACGCAGCATATAGGTATGATTCTTAGATGGTTATCGAACTCATGACGATAGTAAATGGGAAGTTAGACGCAAATAGAATAGGTGCAGCGTAATTCTCCGAAGAAGAAAGAATAATTAACGAATTACTGATTGCAAATTCCGTGATGCTCACAGGGGAATCATCATATTTCTTGTTCTTAATCTCCATTGGACACTCAATAGCAAATGCAGCATCGTTTAATCCGACGTAATTAAGCAGTGATAAGTTCGATAACGAAATGGATTGCTAGCAATATTTTAAATCTAAACATTATCCTAAGATTTATTATTCATTGAGAGTTGATCCACTGTAGTAGTTAGCTTTGATAGAGTTGAAAATCGTAGAACTGTCATCACCACAGACAAACACATTAATGATTAAGACACTAGGGTTGTAGATGTACATCCCTTGGAATTAGTAATTACCGAAAAAATGAATACTTGAGAGGGAAATACCTTAGATTTCCTACAAGTTCATGAGATACCATTGAGTCTCGAGACCAGTGGAAGTTGTGGTTGTTGTAGATTTGATTGTAAGCGTGTTGATCATGATGTTGAGGAGGTATCCAGATGGGTTGTAAGGAGCGTGAAGGTCGAAGAGACAATTTGTGACTTGAATTGTGTCTTTTTTGTCTGAGAGGTTGCAAATTACCTAGGTTATAAACAAAAAAGGAGGAGAGGTTCAAAGAATGGGAGGAGGGGGAGGTTATTTTTATGGGATGAAATTAGCATAATGTTGTGTTGATTTCTTACAGCTTAGATGAAGATTGATTTGTATCTGTGATTGATTTGGAGACTCTCCGTCACGTAGAGACTGTAAGGCGGTGTCTTGAAGAGAGTCACTTTGTTTAAGATGAAAGATGTGCATCCTGGTGATAGTATGCTGAATTAATTGATCGAAATCAAGTTAGTTTGGAATAGTGCTGTTGCTACGGTATCTGAAGTAGCAGCGAAGGTACCCAGGAAACTCCAGTCTGAAGCGATGAATCTCACAACATTCATGACATTCACGAGATAGGAATTAGTTAAGTCCAGATTGGTGAATGTCATGCCTAGCAGGTCAATCTAAGGGAAATCATAAGGAAGGAGACAATATTAGGGCATTTATTAGAAATAATTTAATGGAAAAATAGAATAGTAGATAAATGTATCTTTTTTACTCTGATAAGCGAGGAAGAAATGAGCGAAGATTCCTTAATAAAGCTGACTTTCTCTAATGTCATTGATGTTAGACTAACTGTAGTGAACACGATGGATGATTCCGTGTTGTTCAGCATGAAGATGTTAATACTCGAGAATTACAGATTGGAGAAAACGACTGTAGTCAGCGTGAACTTCACTGCATTGTTAGAAGTTCCAGGATCATAGAAATTCACGCCAGCAGGGTAGTAAAACGAAGATAGCTGGAAGTTTATCAGCTACAAGGATTTCAGATTCGGACAGATCAATAGGAAATACGCGGAAATACCTGTCATAGATTATTCTTGCATTTAATCGGCTAGCGTGACTGAAGAGCTGATTTAAATGTTCTGCAGTATCACGCTGACTGGAAGCAAGGCATTTGAGATTTTCAATTAAAACACGCTAATGTCGTATTGGTTGTCAAGCTCGCTGATGTGCTTCAGGTTAATTTTGTTTACTAATACTTCTGTAAACGAAAAGAACCTGATATCGGAAAGCATGTAGACATTCACTGGGTAGGTACCGATAGTCGAGAAATCACCAGATACCATGGTTGTGAGCTGTGCTGAGACTCTCACAAGTGCTGGTATCATAGCCATAGCTTCTTAGGAGAAAGTCAAGCTGTAGTTGATTGATATATCATCGAGTTAAGAGCCATTTAAAGTATTAGCAAGAACCAGCCAGAATTCAATTTCTTCAACACTTTCTTCAATATATTTGGTGTAAATAGAAGATGTGAAGGAGATAGCTTAGCCGAGGACTTAACTGAGATTGATCGTTTGAGATTTTCTCAAAGACTAGAACTCATCCAGGGAATATACCTCTGGATTGAAGAGATACTAAGAAGAAGATGATGGCTATGTGGTCATTGTCGATTCATAGTTTGACCAAAGATCCGAGGAACTGAGAGCGTTATCCAAGAAGGTTACCACGATTAATCTGAAGAGCAAAGAATAAAATCAGGAAAAATTCAAAAATAGCAATTATTTTATTGTTTAATTCTTTTTAAACGTATTTTGTTGATTGTTGTATTTTTTTACTTTTTTTTGCATGCTGTGTTTGGGGAGGAGCAGATGACACACTTTTGAACTAACGAATTGAAGAACACTGTGTCTGTAGGTGAAGAATTCGTTATGACCGATTACGTCTAGCACATGTTTGCCCTTGTCCATGGAGCAACGTTGTAGTACTACGTAGAACCTGCATTAAATGGATTCGCTAGCTTCTTATTAGCAAAAGATATCTATGTGCAGCTCTCCTAGTAATCAGAACACTAACGGACATAATAATTTTAGGGAAAGGAAAACATGTTTGAAAAGAAGAATAGGGGGGATAAAGACACAAGAAATGTTTGTTTTGTACATAAGCTGTGCCTGTTTTATCGAGGGTTTAGCCTTTTCTGAGAGGACTGCCTCTGAGTGTCAGACTAGGAGACAGTGCAGATGTGTCGCATTAAGGGTATGTCATTTTAAAGTTACATTAGCCACATGTTGTTCTGCTGCATCCATAACAGATTCCTAAGCATACAATTTGTTCAAAGGTTAATTAACAAAGAGAATCTCCTGCTTTTTAAGTGATAATTTTGTGGAGAATAATAAATAATAATCTCTTCCTTACCAGTCCATGGATCTTGCTTGTTGCCGCCTGGACAACTATCACACCAAGTTGCCTCTTCAACTTCAAACACATCCTCGTAGAAATTCTAGTCATCTAAAGTCGAGAGAGTTAGGGCACATTTTTAACTAGAAATAATTTACCTTAAGAGAATTCAGGAGTGAGTAACGCAAGGGAGTCCGTTAGGAGGTACATCCAATTCCATTTCTGACATTGCTCGCAGTTACCTGTGCAGTCTTCACAGGCGCTTGATGTGTAGTTGGGGTATTACCCGGTGGTTCCACTGGCTGAAGGTACACAACTCAAGCAATTCAACTGGTTGCTGCTTAGAAAGTAAGAATCGCAGCTAGTGATCTCAGCAATATTATATGAAGAAGTGTTACTGGAACACTATTTGGTGGCAGCATTAAAAGCATATTGATTTTAGCAGGCTATGCATGTATCTGTTGTTGTTGTATATGAATAATATCTGCAGTTAGCGATTTCATTCGCGGAGACAACAGGGATACAAGATCCCATTGCTGTTAGTTTATATTGATTCAAGCAGAGTGCGCAGTATGGTTAGAAAAGATTGTAATTCGCAGTGGTACAAGTTGTAAAATCTGTCGATTCAAATCCATTTGCTGTAACTTTCAATGCTAAAGTCGGATACTATTTTGTTACGTCTGGACTGTTCATAGTGCCTCTCATAGGGATTTTGCAGTTAGCATGCTTGGCATCTCGCACATCGCATGTACCCAAGCAGGTAAGGTAGTAATTATCATTGCATGTTCTGCATCGTTTCTGGAAATTCCCGTGTTGTGCAGATGGAATGACTCGAGGTGATTTCGTGTGAATCTCTCCTACTCCACCGATCTAGGTGTAGTCGCAGCGCTTACAGGAATTCGAATTAGACCCGAAGGAACTGCAGGAGATGCAAGCTAGCAAATCTAATGAAGGGATCAACATAGTTTCAATTTAGATGCTTGTCGTGCTTCCAGTTGGCATTCTATTTTCATTGAAACAAAAGGTCAATAATCTAGGTAATAAATGGTCTAAATGTAACATATTTTCTTTACGTGTAGGTTATCGTGATTGCACAGGAATAGCATCTTAATAGAATGTTCTGCGCTGTGAGTTATGCGTCGCTCATTTGAGAAAACATCTGCGGCATCGCTGAGAAATTTCTGTCAGTGTCATCTGCATAGGAACATTTCTAGCAGTTTGGAATCGTCAGAGAGCATAAAATGCAGGTCTGATGATTGTTTAATGTATATCCACTAGAACACTCATTGCATTCAGTGCTGCCAGTACATCTAAGAGAGAAAAGAGAAACAGAGTGAGAGAGAGTGATGAAAATATTAAAAATACATTTTTAAATTTCTTCACACAATATATTTTTTACTTATCACAGTTTGCAGCACAAGGAGCACATGTCTTCGTCTTGCCTTAGTAGAAGTATCCCAAGGCGCAAATGAAATACTACTGAAGAGTGTCTAGATCAGTTGTGGAAGTAGAAGAAGGCTTGCATCCGTAGACATCAGAATTATTTCCACAGAATGAAGAACATCCTTAGCATATCGCTGTGCTGAAACCTAGCGCCACTGACCCAGTGACATAATAAAGCTTATCCTCTTGAAGAAGCACTCTAAGCATAACATCATTAGGACCTTTCGTTGCTTGCACTGCACCTACTGAATATTCATAAGTACACATACGAAAATCCTACCTGTAGAAGGAAGTGGGAGAGAGAAAAACAAAAAGCAAAGTAGAAGTTATTAATTCGGGTGGCGCATTTATCAAGAATTATGTTTAATTACCAGCTGTTAGGATAATCAACGCAGTCGCCACAAGGAATCTTGAGATCAGAAGCATCAGCCAAGTAGCCAGGGCTGATTGTAAAAAAAAGTAAGAATTAATTTTTTTAAAAGAAAGATCAAAGATGGTAAGAGATGAGAAATATTTCAAAAAAAAAACGACTAAAAAGGATAATTGATGGGCAACTATTCTTGCTTCTTTTATTGTAAAAACACAAGCAAAGCCTCATAATTGATTTAATTAAGGCTTTTGCTATGATTTAAATAATTAGTAGAAGTAATTGTTTTATTCTTTGTATTTTTGTTATCATTGTAATTACCACTCTACACAAGAATATGCATCGGAAAGAATGCCTTTATCTGGATCAAAGCTCACTGGTTGCTTGTAGAGAAAATATCCAAGTTTGCATCTAGAACAAGAACCTTCAGAATCGCATTCAGAACAGTTCGGAGAGAGGGATGAAGTGCAGCTTAGAGCAACTTCTATTATCCTAAGAAAATGAAGCTTGATCAATAAGTCTCAATGGATTAGCATATTTAGGTTGTTTAAAGCATTATTTATTCTTTACTCTGTGAAAGTGACTGCAGCAGTGACAACTGAAAGGAGGGATACTACATAAGCGCAGAATATTATTATTCTCATTGTCTTACAGAATTTTATAACTAATTCAAAGTACTGTTTGTCTGCCTCTTTCTCTATATTGAATTTGGAATATAATCTGAAAAGTAAATAAAATACAATAATGTTAATATTAATAAAAAATGTGTGCCCCCCTTTTTATAGAGTCTCACCCTTCGTATGATTGGTTTTAACTTTCAATCGCCTCCAAACTCCTTTTTTTAATCTCTTTAAGCGTTGTAGATAGATAACTCCCACCCAAGTGAAGATTTAAATAAAAATAATATGTGATAATAGATCACGCCTAGAAATCAATCTCAGATAAACTGAATTAAAAGAATTGATAAACACCTGAAAAACATCTTCTACAGATAATTGATTACCTGCCAGACTGTGGAGAACACTGTAGAGATCTACAATTATAATTTACTGCCGAAGAAAATGAGAAAATGCGAAAATGCAAAAAATGTGAAATGCTAAAAAAATAATAAAGAAAGATTAGAAATTAAAAAATTTATTTTACTCGAATATCAACCAAACCACTCAATTTTACTGCTCCATGATCGTCAGTTTTCAGAATGCTCTTCATTTATTATGATTTAACTCGGATGATCCACAACGCTTTGATTCGCATAACGCTTCTACATTTTATTTTTTGTGATTCAGATTAGAAATAGACAGATTAATTCTGCTCAAGTATTTGTTTTTCTTCTGAATCTGGGGAGTCACATATGAGTTTCTGGTTTGTCTCGATTAATTAAGGACTTTGTTACTTTGAAAATGATTAAGAAGGAATTATTGTTCTAATAAACTTTTTTTTACTATTTCTGTTCAAATCTAATCTACCTGTTTTTGAAAAAAGAAATGATGTTTGATAGCAATAAATTAGCAAAAAAATTTGAAAACAAAGGGAAATTCATGGAGAATTTAAAAGAAATCGAGACAATTCAAAATAAGAAGCAGATTAATAATCAAACTTGTCTTTTTTCTTTGATTTTGTGGAATGAGAGAAAGTTATTAAGAAATTTAGAAATCTATTTATTTTTATGTAAAGGATAACTGAATGAAACAACAGCTATTAAGTGTTGGATTCATATGAGCAAACTTCTTAAGATAAATAAGAAGGAAAACAGTGAAAGAGAATAAGATAAAATGAGTGAGAAGATGAGATTTTAAAAGAATAATTAAAATTTGGTCTCAGAAACTACCAATTCTTTTCAGTCTGATCAAATTCGAATAATATCTCTCAATCCATAGATACCCCAAATAGAACAACATGGAAAAACAGTAGCCAAAATCCTTCTGAACTCTGAGAAAAATCATAGCAGTCAGTTAAAAGGGAAATATCACAATCGAATCAATCAACATGGAATCAGAATATGCTTTGATTCTACCCAATCTGGACAATTTTTCTTCAATCCTCAAAACTGCCTTAAAAACATCAAGATTGTGATGCGATTTGATTTTCATAATTTCTTGATATGGAGGATCTGATTATTCGTCTATGGAAGAAAGTAATTCTCTTCTTCAAAAGGATTTGTAGGGTCAGAGAAAGTCGTCGTAGTTGAGAATTTGACAAATGAAATGCAAACATAATAGACAAGAAAGCTTATTAAGAAGTTTTTTGTCCCTTACTATAAATCCTGCTAAGTTGTCAAAGAAATCAGCAAGAAAATTAATAAAATATTGCGAATTTGTATTTGTTTGTTGTGTAAAAACAAAGATAGAATAATTTGAGTTTCAAAATTAAGTATGATTCTTTATTCTTTTTTAAGGTTGTGCTAATGCTAGCATAAGATGGAGTTTAAAAGATACTATTGATCAACTATTCCTTTTAAGCATTATTGTAATCCTTATGGCTGGCTTGAACTCCCGGGCAGCTTCTTGAAATATGAATTTGATTTCTCTCCCCAATTGAAGAAATGACTGCAAACGAGACAGTTTAATCAATAGTTTCGTTAATTGATTTTTATTTGGGAGAGTGTTTTTTCATTTTTTGTATTTGATCTCTGTTTCAAACCCAAAATCAAGATTAAACCCTAAACAGAGAGATTCTTTCTCTCTTGTGAAAGCTGATCGAATTATTCTCACTTTCACTTCTAACTTTCCGCTTTTATCTCCTATCCTTCATTACTTCTGAAGGATAGCAGGATCAAAGCTCAGAGTTTTTCTCAGTATTCGTGATTGAGCAGTGGGGAAGGTAGTTCTAAATTCTTAGAACTACTTCCTTTCACCCAATTTGAATACTTCTTCAGACACTCCAAAAAAAATATCTCGCCATCATTCTTCTCTGCCCATACTCTTCATAGCATAGTAACCATCTTAGTTAGCGGTAATCTTCGGGCGAGCGCACTAGCTATCTCTGCATTTCCTTTCTCCAGCAGGGATAGCTCTCCTTCCTATCTGTACGTTCTTACAGATAGGAAGGAGAATAGAACCCCATTTAGTAACCTTCAGATCATCATTCTCTGAAAACCCCAAGATAATAACCATGAAGATAAGCGTCAACGATCTCCCCTGTAACTTTAATAACAACTAGATGCCACTCCTTATCTACATCTCCTTAGAAGAAAAAAAGAAGAATCCAGGAGCCTTCTAAATTTAATAATATTAATAATTTCTAAGATTAGCAACCATCTACTTTCGCTCTCCTCATACTCTCAATAGAATCTTTCACTTAATAATTAACTATAATAACCCCTCAACTAATCTAATTTAATAACAAGCTCCTCTTATCTCCTTCAGGTATCCGAGAAGATGAGCGCTCTGGGGAAGCTCCAAGAAATTTAACCATAATAATAATTTTTTAGGTGTAGAGCTTGGAGTAAAACAAAGGATAAGACCTCTCCATCTTATCATATTAATAATATTCACCACCCTCCTTTCTTTTTCATAGGGTCCGTTTTAATAATAACTAAGCGTAGTAACAATCTTTCCTCAGTAGGCGAAGCAGAAAAACGAAGAGAGGAAACACTAGATTTATCCTTGATGAAGACTTTAATAATGTTAAAAAAAAACTAAGAACACTTGTAGTAGTCAAATAATCAATATCAACCTTATAAAAAATAATCTTCTTTAAGACTGATCTGATGTTCTCTCTCTTCGCTTCTATCTTCTTCTCCTATCATCTAATCATCCTAAAGAGAATTTACATACTTATTTAATGAAATCACACTTAGAACAACCTACTTATTATTTAAATTAATTGTAGTAAAATACACATAAATACCTAGGAAATATCTAATAATCTTTTAGCTTTCCCATCTAACAATCTGAGCAACTAAGTTATCTATTCAAGCAACGTTAATATGGTATCTATTTCATATGGTCAAGTGATCATTTACAACAGAAACTCAAGCATATTAACCTAAAAGAATAATTGATTAGCTTAATATGTTAGGTATTAATTATTCTTTAATCTTGATATCTCCAATGAATTAGTAGATTTTTATTTGAAAATCATAAATCTCACTACTGTGAAGCTAAATCAAACAATACTGATCAACTTGGAAATGATGTTAGTAAGAGAAGGATAAAACCTGGGGATTCTTAAAAGATTTGCTGAGAGAGAACAAACTCACATATTCTGTGGTATTTCAAACTGAATTTGTGGGGAGAAAAGCTGCTTCTTTTTAGGGAAATGAATAATTTATTTTAACTCAAAGACATATAATTATAATAATACATAACT
>Ga0302271_10000668_pt1 | contig 33506 bp, 23 predicted proteins | sample III_Bog_N1_1_FD_198767 | JGI IMG/M metagenome (GOLD analysis project Ga0302271, IMG submission 198767) | Peat permafrost microbial communities from Stordalen Mire near Abisko, Sweden - III_Bog_N1_1 | ecosystem: Environmental > Terrestrial > Soil > Wetlands > Peat | place: Sweden: Abisko... | reverse complement strand
TTCTACAATGATGGTGGAAGATATGAAGGAGAGTTCAAACATGGCAAGAAGCATGGCCAAGGTAAGACAAATAATTTATTGAGTGATTTATTGATTCTAACATTGTTCAATACTTTAATAGGCAAGTACTTCTACAATGATGGTGGAAGATATGAAGGAGAGTTCAAACATGGCAAGAAGCATGGCCAAGGTAAGACAAATAATTTATTGAGTGATTTATTGATTCTAACATTGTTCAATACTTTAATAGGCAAGTACTTCTACAATGATGGTGGAAGATATGAAGGAGAGTTCAAACATGGCAAGAAGCATGGCCAAGGTAAGACAAATAATTTATTGAGTGATTTATTGATTCTAACATTGTTCAATACTTTAATAGGCAAGTGCTTCTTCAATAGTGGGGCCATATATGAAGGAGAGTTCAAAGATGGCAAGAAGCATGGCCAAGGTAAGACAAATAATTTATTGAGTGATTTATTGATTCTAACATTGTTCAATATTTTCATAGGCAAGTACTTCTACAATGATGGTGAAAGATATGAAGGAGAGTTCAAAGATGGCAAGAATCATGGCCAAGGTAAGACAAATAATTTATTGAGTGATTTATTGATTCTAACATTGTTCAATATTTTCATAGGCAAGTACTTCTACAATGATGGGACCAGATATGAAGGAGAGTGGAAAGATGACAAGAAGCATGGCCAAGGTAAAAAAAAATTATTTATTGAATAATTTATTGATATTAACATTTATCAATATTTTAATAGGTCAGTTCTTCAGCAATAATGGGGACAGATATGAAGGAGACTGGAAAGATGATATAGTGAATGGTCATGGTAAGAAAAGTGATTTATTGAAATATTTATTGATTCTAACATTGTTCAATACTTTATAGGCAAGTTTTTTTACAATGATGGGAGCAGATATGAAGGTTAGTTCAAAGATGGTAAGAAGCATGGTCGAGGTAAGAAAAGTGATTTATTGAAAGATTTATTTATTCTAACATTGTTCAATACTTTAATAGGCACGTTCTTCTACAATGATGGGGGCAGAGATGAAGGAGAGTTCAAAAATGATAAACAGCATGGTCAAGGTAAGAAAAGTGATTTATTGAATAATTTATTGATTCTAACATTGTTCAATACTTTAATAGGCACGTCCTTCTACAATGATGGTGGCAGATATGAAGGAGAGTTCAAAGATGGCAAGAAGCATGGCCAAGGCAAGAAAAGTGATTTATTGAATAATTTATTGATTTTAACATTGTTCAATACTTTAATAGGCACGTCTTTCTACGATGATGGGGGTAGATATGAGGGAGAGTGGGAAGCAGACTGGATCAATGGAAAGGGAAAGAAATTCGACTCAAAAGAAAAGTTGATTGAAGAAGGAATATTTGCATGCGGAGTTCTTATTAAAAACTTCTGAATAGCAAAAGCAATTTCTTCTTATTATTTTTAGGAATAATATTTGTTGAAAAAGAATAGTTTTGTCCTTATTTATTGAATTAACATATTAAAAACAAGGTAGAGAGCATTTACACTGTGTTTTGCGAATTTTGTCATTTGATAGTTATTGCACATGAACCTAAAATACTGTATCATATTCACAACTAAGACAAAGAATAAATAATCAATAGGTTTGCCTTTGTCAATAAAAACATTACTTACGAATAGATAATCAATGGAGAGATAACTCCTCTCTGTCTGAAATCAAAAAAAAAGCTTTTCTAAGCTCAATAATTATTCTGATTTTTTCTTCTGACTCTATTATTCCTAACTGTAAAACAGTATGCTGCTTGTTTCTATTGTATCTCTGAGTTAAATGAGTTAAGCTCCGCTTTAATTTATTGTCCATTATCTGATAACTATCAGAAATAGTTGGTTATTTTAGCTATTACTCCAGCTAGTCTTTTTCAAAAGTTAATTTGCCTTACTTAAATATCTCCTCCTTCATTTTGATCTAGCTTATTAATAGCTAATCTAATAGATTATTCTTAGTACAACTCTTATATAAATTAATTAAACTTTCTTGCTAGATTTTTTAATGAACTGCTGAAACACTTAATTTGGGAAACAAAGTTTTGGGGAAAAGCTAGAAACTTTGAATTTAAATTAAGAAAAGAGAAAAAACTAAAGAGAAGAATAAAGCGCAGCAATACAAAACAATTATCATGGATAAAAGTACAATTTCAGCAATGCAAGAGAAAGAATATTCGAACTTAAGAGCCAATGATGTCTTAGCATCACGGAAATATTTGGCAGAAGGAGGATTTGAAGTAGAGCGCATGCTTGGATGCGGCTCCTTCGGTGCAGTTCTGCTTGCAAAAAATATCTAAAGCCAAAAAAAAGTAGCTATCAAGTTGATGTACATTGAAAACGATAAGTAGCTCCTTGGTTTCACTTAAGAATTTGCAATCATGAAGAAACTCGAATCTCCTTACACTGTCCATCTGCTTGACATGCTAACGGACTTAGAGAACAACTACTTCTTTTTGGTCATGGATCTCGAAGAAAATGGAAACCTAGAAGCTTTCATTTCAGATAATCCTAATATCAGTGACTCTCAGATTATTACTGTGTTTATCGAAGTTCTTCGCGGGCTAATATATCTCAAGGAGAATAAAATTATTCATGGCGATCTTAAGCCATAGAATATTCTTCTCTCCTCTAGCAAATCCCCAAAATTAGCAGACTTTGGACTCTCTACGTAATTACAAGGAAGCAGGGTTTAATAGATGAATAGAGGAGGCAACTAGTGTTATGAAGCGCCTGAGCAACTCATAGAACAAAAATCCTAAATTGAATCAGATTGGTTCGCAGCTGGTTTAATTCTCTTTAGACTATGCGGCAACCATTCAATCCCCTAGATGCTTCAAATAAAATAAGGGAACTTTCTAGATATCACCTAACTCAGGCATTAAAATATTGTGAAGGTTGCATTTAAAATGTTAGCAACTTCCCCAAAAGATCGAGCTTCACCTGAAGAGGTTATCACTGAGCTACAGAAAATACACCAATCTCTCCCTCCTCCTCCGCTACCAGAGTAATAAAGTTGTCTGTTTATTTTTTCTTTATTTACTTGCAAAAGAGTTCATGCATTGCATATCATCTCTAAATAAACAAATGATAATTATAATGAACACTCACATAAGTTCTAAGAGATTTTTACAGAAAAAACTCTCTTTAAAGAATCGACATCTCAATAACAATAATGATAAAAAATCTTTCCACAATAACAAATGAGAAGAGAAAGTAACTCTCAAATAAAGAGATCTTTTTTTCATGGGAAGGTATCTCTTTGTTAGAATTATTAAAGTTGCTCCTTTTAAGGAAAGAGATTATTTCTCAAAAGGCTTTCTTTTTCAGTCTCATGCTCACTTATTATTAAAAGCACAATCTATTTCCAATCTCATTTCTTATGCACGTTTAATAATAGATTAAAAAGAATTCAGTATGATGATGGATACTATGAAGGAGAGACCAAGAATAACATAAAAAATGGATAAGGTAAGTAGAGAATAATTTATTTTTAATGAATTTAGGTTTTTATTTTTTGCTTTATTAGGCAAGTTCTTCTACAATAATGGAAATATTTTTGAAGGAGAGTGGAAAGATGACAAGAAGCATGGTCAAGGTAAGAAAAGTGATTTATTAAATGATTTATTGATTCTAACATTGTTCAATACTTTAATAGGCAAGTTCATTGGCAATAATGGGAACATATATGAAGGAGAGTGGAAAGATGACAAACCGAATGGTTAAGGTAAGAAAAGTGATTTATTGAATGATTTATTGGATTCTAACATTGTTCAATACTTTAATAAGGCAAGTTATTCTACAATGAAGGGGACATATATGAAGGAGAGTGGAAAGATGGCAAGAAGAATGGTCAAGGTAAAAAAAGTGATTTATTGAATCATGTATTAGTTCTAACATTTTTCAATACTTTAATAAGGCAAGTTATTCTCAAATGAGGTGGGCATATATGAAGGAGAGTGGAAAGATGACAAAACGCATGGTAAAGGTAAGAAAAGTGATTTATTGATTTTATCATTGATCAATACATAATAGGCAAGTTCTTCTGGAATGATGGGGAAAGATATGAGGGAGAATGGAAAGATGACAGGAAGCATGGTCAAGGTAAAAAAAGTGATTTATTGAATGACTTATTGATTCTAACATTATTCAATGCTTTAATAAGGCAAGTTATTCTACAAAAGTGGGAACATATATGAAGGAGAGATAAAAGTTGGCAAGAAGAATGGTAAAGGTAAGAAAAGTGATTTATTGAATGATTTATTGATTTTAACATTATTCAATACCTTAACAGGCAAGTTCATCTGGAATGATGGGGAAAGATATGAAGGAGAGTGGAAAGATGACAAGATTCATGGTCAAGGTAAGAAAAGTGATTTATTGAATGACTTATTGATTCTAACATTGTTCAATAATTTGATAGGCGAGTTCTTCTACAATAATGGGGAAAGATATGAGGGAGAGTGGAAAGATGACAAGAAGCATGGTCAAGGTAAGAAAACTGATTTATTGATTTTAATATTGTTCAATACTTTAATAAGGCAAATTATTCTACAATGATGGAAACAGATATGAAGGAGAGTGGAAAGACGACAAGAGGCATGGCCAAGGTAAAAAAAGTGTTTTTATTGAATAATTTATTGATTCTAACATTGTTCAATACTTTAATAAGGCAAGTTATTCTACAATGATGGGGGCATATTTGAAGGAGAGTGGAAAGCAAACTGGATCAATGGAAAGGGAAAAAAAATCGACTCAAAAGGAAACTTGATTGAAGAAGGAATATTTGCATACGGAGATATTATTAAAAATTTCTGAATAACAATAGGCATGGGGTTAATTTTGATTTGGTAACAGTATGATAACTTCAACTTTACAACTGTGGTTTTTGTAAAACTTCTATTAATGAATTAGTTGTTAGTAATAGATTAATACTTAATAAGTTGAATTGAAATAAAGGTTTTCTTCTTAGTAAAAATAAAACAATAATGACTTTAAATATTTTTGATGAATGAATTAAAAAATTAAACATTTATGGTTCTTTCTTTTTTTGACGTGCTTTTTCATTAAAAACCATAGTACCCATTAATAAACAGGTTCTTATTGCAATAAGAATCAAAAAAAGATTTAACAAAATTTTGATTAAAGTTGAATTAGGGCTAAAGCATCTTCATATTTCATAAAAATGAATCCCGTTTACTTGGAATTTAATTAATTTCTTCGATTCTAAGCCTTCTGCTTTTTCGCGATGATATTCCAGCAGTCTGCTGTGTCTGAGTCGGAATAAATATACTTATTTGCTTTCTTCAGATTGAAAGAAATCAACAAATAATATTTTCGCATTTTTCTTCATGATGCTACTCATGATTGATATTATTTCCAGTCTATTTATCTGGAGCAGTTATGCAAAGAAATTAATTCTTCTGCCTAATTAATTGCGTAACTTCAGGGGAATAAAGTAATATCTTTCTGAGAGATTTTTTAGTAATATGCAACAGTCTTCTTTCTTTTTTTCACTTTTCTAATTTGAATATTATATTATTATTAATACCAAATGAATCAATAGCAATTTAATGTAAAGCTCCCTTTTAAAATGCAAGATTTCAAAGACCTATTCTTTGTGTTCTTAAGGAATAATAAATTAATCTTCTTGCAAAGAATTTCCTTAAATTCATAAATTTGTCTTTTTTGAGTTTCTGAGGTTTTTTATGAGAAAACTTTTCAAAACAAAAGTCAGATACTGGAAACTTGATCATCTAATATCCAAGGGTAGAATTCTTAGAATTAGAGGCAAGCTAAACCTAGCAAAGATAATTATTCCTTTTGTATTTTTTATTAAATTAACAATTACACAGTTTCCAAAGAAAATTAAAGTACCTAGGATAAAATGGAAGAAACTCCAAGCGCACTTTGCCGTTCTTCTTTTTTGAACAACTAATTAGCCGAAAAAATCCTTGCTCTGTAGTGTTAAGATCATAAAGATGAATTCTGTGATTAAATTCATCTTAAACCGACTTCAAAAAGCACAAGAGTATGCTTCCTATGTATGCAAGAAAGAAACATACCAATGTCTGAAGTCACAACAGTTCGGTAGGTCTTGAACGCGACTTCTGGTAGTTTCGTAGCTAATTATCCCCTACTGGAAGACTCTCAAATTTCTAAAAAAGTCAAGAATATTGTAGGAACTATGGATACTCTGATTGCGTAATTTGAAACTTTCTACTCACAATTGCAATCTTCAATCTGCTAAGCGATCGAATTATCCAAAAACAAGTAGAAACAAAGCCTCATTTTAATTTCATCAGCTTATTCCGAAGCTTTAAAAGCCTTTTAAGAAGCTGGCAGGATTGGAGAGTTCCAAGAAAAACTCATTTCAAGCCAATTCGATTCTGAATAACTATTAAAGTAGTTTCTTTAGACTCAAAGCTAGAAATCTTCAATTAATTCTGTGATCATCAACAAGTATTTAGATGATTTTGAGATCCTTAAAAACAAATTTTCGACTCAATAATCTTAAGAAATATCTGAATTCACTGTAAAATTAATAGATACAATTGATTTGTTTGCTGAATAAGACATCAATTCCATCGTTAGCTCTCTACTAAATTTGCAACCATAATTTTAAGTTGTAAGAGCTTTTTTGGCATTTATTTATCAAGTTATTTCAAAAGATTACCAATTCGTTTTTTATTGTTGTGTTGTTGTTTTAGCCTTTCATCAATGAAGAAAAAGATAATGGCATCAGTAGCACAAATAATATTTTCAAAAATCAACTAGACATTTAAGTTGCTTTAGACAATAAGAAGAAAGACTTACTCGAATTTCAAAGCATTTAAGCTTAGCTAAATTCTTATCAGCAAGCCAATTAAGTATCTATTCTATCCAAGATAGCAATCTCTCCTTCGCTACATTACAGAGAATCTGCTAAATAATTGACCATATCTAGAACTATTAATGACTTGATAGTAATTGAATCATCAGATATTTAAAACGATGGAAGTTGGAACCAGTGCTACATGTCATAGCCCCTTCATTTTGATAAAAAATACTAGATTCTTTTAGAATTGAATAATGAAAATAATGTCCCTCCTTATTTCTGTGTGGGATTAATCGAAGCTTGTAATAAAGACGATCAAGCATTGTATTCGTCAAAACTCCATTATTATGAAAAAGATGGCGATAACATTTCAAAAGTACTGCGTGGGAGAAAAGTGCATTCTGGAGAAGGACACAAAAAGATTGGCAAAAAGCAGTTAGAACTTCGGATATTCCTCAAGGAAAAACTCCTAAGAATTTCTAATTACCCAAACCATGAAAATGTCTCAGAACTTGACTGTCCAGAGAGGATTAAAGAGAATGAAATCTATTTCTTAGGATTTACAATTGCGTGTAAACAAAATACAGTTACTATTTTTGATTTCCTAGAAGTTAACAACTTCGATGATAAAATGTGAGAGTTTAAAGAATGTCAACCCATAGCAATACATTTGTTTAGTGTGTATTTTAGTAGATCATATTTTTGATGATTAATATGTGATTAATATGATAAAACGATATTAGAATGTGTGCCTTTTAATTAATCTATGGGGTTCTTTCAGACCCCTGAGTAGTTATAGTAAATACCGACAGAGATTGGGATGAAAAAAATTCAATAAGGAAGTATCAAAAAAAATCAGACTGTGGTAGTGGTAGCATTGAAAAATCCAATCAAGGTAGGGATGAAAAATGAGTTATCATAATTTTTCAAAATCAATTATTTCAATTTGTTAAAGTGTAATGCTATGAAGCGACAAATTGGCAAAAGTAGTAATTTCAACAGAATTGGGAGAGTTCTTCCTTTCACATTAAGTCATCAAATCCATCAGAAAAGATTACATCTGTCAGGGTTATGAGATCGTTCACGAACATAAGCGCTATATAAAGACAGTATTAGTTACCTTCTCTAATGAGTTTCCTTTCCGCAATTTCTACGACGTTGTTGTAGTTGGGGAAATCTGCTACTTTGACAGTTCGACTTGCAAGATGGACGCGCATTTCCACTTCCTTATCCAAGTTGGTGACTTTGCAGGGTGAGTTCAGAGCACTGCCTTTGAGGATCTTATTGATATTGCTGTCTTTACTGTGTTCCTTATATTGAACTAAATTGATAATACCCATTTTCCCTTTATCTGCATTATTTATTAACCCAATGTGGAATTAAGGCGCGTATTTTGCTTATTCTTGGCGGAATCTAAATCTAAAGCTGTAATACGCGTTATTATCAAGTACATTCGAAGAGTAAAATTCCAACACATGGCTACTGTTTTGAATGCATTAGATCTCAAGCTAATTATTATCTTCCCTTGAGAACACCGCTCGATAAGCAGAGTCCCATAAATTGCTTGGTATTAATTAGAACTATTGGAGTATTGAGTGCTAATTAACTAACGGAGTAATTGCAGGAGTAAAGAATGAGAAGTTTCGATTCAGTTTTAGCAAGTTTTCTGAGAATTAATCAGCCAGTTTCACTGAGATCTTTCGTTGATTTGCTTCGAATTGGCTGATCACAGACTGTAATTTACTCGAATTTCTGCTAGTTTCCTTGCACTTTCCAACAATTACTTCCTTGAGGTTGCTTTCATCCTTAGTTTCAGCCGCTTTAATCACCGCGTCCTTTAGTTTTTTAGATTCGCACAAAGACTGATAAAGATCTAGGACTTATCTCCTTTATTTCCCAAGTTCTTCCACTGAAAGTATCTAATCTTTCTTGAATTTATCCAGAATTTCATTAAAGGATCTCTTCAAGTCACCTATGTACTGCTCTATTTATCCAATTGTCTCTTCAACTGAGTACTGCTTGATGCTTTCTAACCTTTAAAATATCTTAGAATCGCTTAGAGGAGGGTAACAGCTAAGAATGCTATCCTAATTGTCAGCCTCCTAGAAAAGGCACTTGAGATTAAGTGCAGCTAAGTTAGGAACCTTTCCGCTAATGACACAGTCGATACAAGCCCTGTGATTGACAGTGTCAGCAGCGACATGCAGGATATTGCTTTCATTGCTAGGATGCAAGGGGCACCTTACTTAGAGGATATTTTTTGAACGAGCTATTTCCATTTTGCAGTATGATTCTTTCTTTATTTTTTTGACTTGCTTTTGGAATCGAAATTCTAATTTATTAATTTCCCAAACAAAAGGATTCAACTTCTTTCTTTTCATGACTTTATTTTAAAATACTTCATTAAAAAAAACCATATTACCCATCAATAAACAGGCTTCTCATTGCAATAAGTATCAAAAAAAAGTTTTAAAAAAATTTGATTAAAGTTGAATCCAGATCTAAATCTGCTTCATTATTAAAAATACGAATCCTATTTACTTGAATTTAATTAGTTCCCACCATTAAAAGCCTTTTACTTTTTCATGGTGACATTCCAGCAGTCTGGTGTGCTGCATAAGTATACTTATTTGCTTTCTTCAGATTGAAAGAAATCTAAAATAAACATTTTCGCACTTTTCGCCATATCGCTACTTGTGATTGATCTCTATTTTCAATATGCTTTTATTTATTAGTTTTTGCAAGGAAAAAATTCTTTTTGAGAGATTTCCTAGCAACATTCACAAACAAGTCTTCATTCTTTTTTTCATTTTCTCATTTGGAGTTGTTTTTTTCAATAATTTTTAAGACCAATCAATAAATACCAAAATAATAAAATATTTCCCTTTCAAATTGCAAGATTTCATAGACACACTTTATGTATCCTTAAGAAATTTTAAAAATTTCATCTTCTTGCAAAGAATCTATTTAAATTTACTTGATTGAATATTGGCGTATTTTTTATGAGAAAACAGTTTAATAACAAAAGTGATCGATCAGCTAACTAATTTTAGGGTAGAAATCATTAGAATTAGTAGCTTAGCTAAAATCTAGCAAAGATAATTATTTCTGTTTGCATTTTTGATTAAATTAATAATAACAAAGATTTCAAAAACAAAGATTTAAAGAAAACTAAAGTACTTAGGATAAAATGGAAGAAATTTCACAAGTACACTGCTGCTCTTCTTGTTAGAACAACTAATTGATCGAAAGAGTCCTTAATTTGTAATGCCACGAGCATAGAGATGAATTTTGTGATTAAATTCATCTTAAAGTGACTTCAAAAAGCCCAAGAATATGCTTCTTATGTATGCATGAAAGAAACATACCCATGTCTGAAGTCACAACAGTTCGGTAGGTCTTGAACGCGACTTCTGATAGTTTTGTAGCTAATTATCCCCTACTGGAAGACTCTCAAATTTCTAAAAAAGTCAAGAATATTGTAGGATCTATGGATACTCTGATTGCGTAATTTGAAACTTTCTACTCACAATTGCAATCTTCAATCTGCTAAGCGATCGAATTATCCAAAAACAAGTAGAAACAAAGCCTCATTTTAATTTCTTCAGCTTATTCCGAAGCTTTAGAAACCTACAAAAAAGCTGGCAGGATTGAAGAGTTTCGAGAAAAGCTCATTTCAAGCCAATTTGATTCTGAAGAATCGTTAAAGTAGTTTCTTTAGACCCAAAGCGAGAGATCTTCAATTAATTCTGTGATCATCAACAAATATTTAGATGATTTTGAGAACCTTAGAAACAATTTTTTGACTCAAAAATCTTAAGAAATATCAACATTCTTTGAAAAAATAGTTGACAAAATTGAGTTATTTGCTGAATAAGACCTCAATTCTATCGTTAGCTCTCAACTAAATTTGCAACCATAAGCTTAAAAAGTTGTAAGTACTTTTTAGGCATTTATTTTTCTAAGTTATTTCAAAAGATTATCAATTCCTTTAAACAAAAATAATATTATTGTTGTTGTTGTTGTTGTTGTTGTTTTAGTCTTTAATCAATGAAGAAAATGATAATGGAATCAGTTGCGCAAATATTAATTCCAAAAATCAACAAGAAATATAAGTTGCTTTAGACAATAAGAAGAAAGAAATACTCTAACCGCAAGGCATTTAAGCTTCATGTAACGAGCTAAATTCTCATCAACAAGCCAATTAAGAATCTATTCTATCCAAGATAGCAATCGTTCCTTCGCTAAATTACAGAGAATCTGCTAAATAATTGATCATATCTAGAACTATTAATGACTTAATAGTAATTGAATCAGATATTTAAAACGATGGAAGTTGGAACCAGTGCTACATGTTTTAGCCCCTTCACTTTGATAAAAAATACTAGATTCTTTTAGAATTCAATAATGAATATAATGTTCCTCCTTATTTCTGTGTAGGATTAATCGAAGCTTGTAATAAAGACGATGAAGCATTGTATTCGTCAAAACTCCATTATTATGAAAAAGACGGCGATAACATTTCAAAAGTATTGCTTGGGAGAAAAGTGCATTCTGGAGAAGGACACAAAAGGATTGGCAACAAGCAGTTAGAACTTCGAATCTGCCTCAAGGAAAAACTTCTGAGAATTTCGAACTACCCAAACCATGAAAATGTCTCAGAACTTGATTGTCGAGAGAGGATTAATAAGAAAGAAACCTATCACTTAGGATTTGCAATGGCGTGTAAACAAAATACAATTACTATTGTAGATATCCTTGAAGTTAGGAACTTCGATGATAAAATGTGAGGGTTTAAAGAATATCAAACCATAGCAATACATTTGTTGTGAGTGTTTTAGTAGATCATATTATTGTGATTAATCTGTGATTGGATGTGATAAAACGATATTAGAATGTGTGCCTTTTAATTATGATTGTTTAATTGTGTCTATTGAAAATTATTTAATTTTTGTTTTCTCTCTTTTTCTATGTTAGTTTGGGATATTATTTAATAATATTCTTCTTATTCTATCTATTTAAAGAAAAATCAACATACCCTTTACCATCTTCTCGTTCTTCTTTCTACTTTAGATCACAAAAAAGACACCCAAATATTTCCATTTTTTTAAGAAATTTAAATCATATACTGTTAATATTATTTATTTACAGAACATCTACACTCTTTTCTCATTGTATTTTTTGATGTTTTGATTGGAGTAATTTGGAATCCAAGTGAAAAAGCTTGATTTTCACAGCAAACTCACTGAACCCATAGTCAAAGATCACAAACGCCAATATTGAGAGGGCATAAATTGATATCATCACAGATAGCCCTTCATTTTAGAACGCATAGACTATCTTTCCGAAATAGAAGTAGTGTATCGCTGTGATGAGAAAGTAGAATCCCAAACAAAATGCATTGATTATGGATTTCTACTTGTGAGTTACAAACACATGCTATCTGTATAAGAAAATTTCAGCATAGAGAATAAGATGATTGCATCCATGTAAGTAATACATCAAATAGTAGAAATTCACATCGTCAGGGTTTTTCCCTCCAAAAAGCAGATTTTGATCATACAGCACTATTGACCAATAGCCAACTCCAACTACCATGGATAGACTCAAAATGAATTGGTAATATGTGTGCGTGGATTGCTTGTATTCATGGATCTGAGCTGAAGGAGTGCTAGCAGATGACTTAGATTGAATAAAAATTCCTTGAATGTCTTAAACTATCGTCCAGAGATAGTAGATTGTTATGAGGAAATGTGTAAGATTGGTCAAAAACACGTGTTGGTTCCAGAAACTCAAAAATATGCTGATATCTTCTTTGGTGAGGTTTTTAACTTAGATAAAGTAGAAGATACTTATCACTGCCATTATGATGTGAATCGCTAGTCGTAGCCAAGCTGGAGATGCCATGATTATGATGATATTGCTTGATAAAAGAAATTTATTGAAATTATCAAAAACTTATTTGATTTATCTTTCTTAAAAGATATGTACTTGCTCTTTTTTGAGTATGATTTTTTCTTCTTTTTTGAGGTAACCTAAAAGATTAATTAGTAACCAAATTGATTGATCATAATTTTTCTTTTATTAACTAAAGATATGTGTTAATATATGTTAGCTTGATTGAGTGTGAAGTTTTTCTCATTTTTAGGTAACCTTATAGATTAATTAGTAACCAAATCGATTGAACTTTTTATTTGGCTAAAACTAAATAATTTTTATTGGAATAAAGAGGAAGTATACCAAAATGTTGAAGGAGATTTAATCTAAAATCAGTAAAAACTAATAGGTTGTTTCCCGAAAAAGAAATTAATAGAAAATGTTATTAGAGTTAGTTTCTTTATAATTTTTGCCATTTTTACTTAAATGCTGACTTTTATTTAGCGATTAACACATTTTTCACTTCAATATTCTACCTGGGAATTAGATTTCATTTGCCAAAAATCAAAGGTTAATCTTATTTACTAAAGTGTTACACTGTATTAAACAAAAATAAGCGTTCATTCTAATATAATCTACACTAATTTCTTTTTTACTTGCTGCCTGCTAAGATCAAAGGAAAAAACCTGCCGATTCTTAACTTTTGAAAACAAATTAAACAAAAGCAGTTTTAAAATTACTGCAACACAGCAGTTCAATTTATGTTTCTAAAATGTAGTTTCAGTTTCAAATTCAAAAATCTTTTAAATATTTTATTTTAGCATTCATTTTTAAGTTTGTTCAACACAAATTAACAACAAAAAACATTAATAAAACTACATTTACTTGAGATTCTTGAGCACATATTTTTATTTGAAAAAAAACATCTATTACTTGACTTATTCTTTTATATTCTTTGGAGATCAATTATTTAATCCAAAACCTTATTCAATCTGTCACTGCCTACTAGTCTTTTTTCGAATTACCAATAACATATCCCTTCATCTCTCCAAATTATATGGACTTAGCATAAAGTTATTTTATTCTTAAATTTACGAATTCCCTGATTATTTATTAATTTATTCTTAATGTGAGATATTCCTCGAGATCTTTTCAGCTGTACTCAAGGATCTCCTCTTTATCGGGCTGTCAAGAATAACCTACGCAAACTATCTTCGACTTGGACTCTATTTTGGACTAGGACAATAATAACCTCCAGCAGAGGAGTCTTAATTCTGCTAATTGTAGCTCTTATACGGCCATGGTTATTGTTAGCTTTAATTCTGCTGCAATCTTCCATATTATTGTAGTTTTCTTCTAGGCTGCATGAATAGTCCATTTATCGATGATCTACAACTATTATTAACACTATTTTGATGTATAATGGTATTCCCAGGTGTACTGTAATTCCCTTTAGGACTGTGATTGTTACTTGGGCTGCAATTGTAGCTCCGATTCCTTGTGTTTGAGCTTCTGTGCATTGAAATATTCTTTTAATTGCTGATTGAATAAGTAGTATTGAAACTATTAATTTTTTATCTGAAATCATTGTATTTATCATTCACTTAGGAACTATTGCAAGTACACTTGTTGTTGTTGATATCTTCAACAAAAGTCATATTTCTGCTAGATTCACTAGATTTATCATCCTCTATTTAACTCGTATTATGTGTATTATGATTCTCAGATTATGTAATTTTTCTGTGCAATTCCACTAGCAAAGGGCTTTTATTCGAGATAACTCTATCAATGACTCTCTTGATAGGAATCAAGAACCTTCCCTTTTCTTTTTCAGCTAATTACAAGTAATTCGGGTACGCATACTTGGGTGCCATCATAACCTTGTGTGAGTCGTTAATAGGAAAATTAAAGAATCTTGTAATTTTTACTTAACCACCAAGTTCATTTTTATCTCGATGACTGGAGCTAGAACGAGGTTGCTAAGGATAATCCTCAGATTTCAGCTGCTATTCTGCTTGTCTTTATGGAGAGTTGTTTTGAGATTGAATCATAAGTAATTCTGAAACATTCCTTCGTTATTAGCACTATGCTTAAAATAATAGCTAATTATGCTAATATCCATGTGGACCATTGACAATTGAAGTATTCAAAGTTGTTTTCTCATATGTTCGACTAGTGTTAGTGGAGTTATTACTCTATCTGAGAGAATACTCTTCTTTTTCATCTTGTCTTGCTAGACCAACTTCAGCAACGATGCTACTGCTTTTTCTTCTTATCCTTAAGTTCATTTTAGAGTACAACTGCTAGTGGAAAATCAAAATCAATCGATTGTTTAATTATACTCAATCATTGTGCGGGTTTGTCTGCCACAAATATAAATTATTCTTAATACTTTGATTTACTTAATAAAGATATGTTTGCTGTTTTTTAAAGCTAAAAGTGTTTTATCCTCATTGAATTTGAAGAAAAGTAAATTATTTCTCTTTCAACTTACAAATACCTTTTATGTTTAGGTTGAAAAATCAATGTATTTATCCCAAGTCACTTGTGTTTTGAATGTTTCCCAAAACACATGCAAAGAATTATCAAAAAAAAGAGCTTTTTTTCAATAAAAAACAGAAAAAAATTAATTAATTTTGTTTTTTCAAATGAATCTTCGTTTATATTTCTTTGAAAATAGTTTTCCCCTCTTTTGCAACCAATGAATTATTCAAGAAATGATGAAAACGGAAGATAGAAGAAGCTCTTTATCACAAGACATTTCCTGCTAATATTTGTGATTTCCATACTACTCAAACCCACAATTGCATCCCATTCATACGAGATATTTGTTGCTCCTTATTGGCCACTAGCTTCATGCGAAACACCGACATCTACTGTCTCATTTGATTCCACTACACCTCTCACACAGGCCTAAAAGCAAATCATCTCAGGATATGAAGTTCAATTAGTCATGTAAATCACCAATAAATCAAATTTTACATGATATTTTCTACAATATTTTTGTGCTTCATTCAACAGATAAAATCTCTCTAACATGGAAGACAGCGAGCAATATTCTGTGACGATCAACTGCGTACTTCCTACCTAAATGGAGAGTATCCTCTCAACTAACCCATCCACAACAACGAAAACAGTCATCGGAATAGGTGGACAAAGATATTCTTCCGCTTTACTTTCAGAATCGATCTTCCCTTCCATGCCAATTTATCAATCTGCCATCAAGCTACTGAACAAAAAAATTCATCTTTAGAGCTACTGGGCGATATTTCAGCCATTGAGCTTAGAAGTTTGCTTTGCTTATATCGGGGTGGGATTGATTGTGAGCGTGTTCATTTGGGTGATAGAAGAGAAGAATTTCAATAGGCCGAAGGTCCATCACATGTATAATTACTTAGAAATCATGTATGATGTATTTTCAAGTTTGTTCTTCACGAACCTTATTCATCTAAGAAAGTTCAGCTCGAGGATAGTATTATGGTTCTTTTGGTTCACCACATTCATTTTCAGCGCACTTTACTAAGCGAATCTCACGCAGAAAGTATCCGAGTCGTACACGATTAGTAAGGAACAGCAACAACAAAAAGAGGAAGTTATTCATTCTTAGAAATGGGAAATATGATATTTATGAATGATTTTTTTTGGAATTTTGTTCATTTTAACTACAGATGAGCTCTCAAACTTGCAAGATGGTTTAGATCGCAACTAAAATATCGGAGTCCTTGACGTGTATTCTGAGAAATTCTATGGACTTTATCCGAACAACATCAAGAACTTCGCCGAATATACTTCTACTAATACAACAGCTTCATTTTTGTAAATGTTCGATGATATTTACAACAGCAAGATCGATGGGATTCTCATGGAAACACCATTAGCAGATTACTTTGCGTCGCTGTATTGCTAAATGGAAATGGTCGATGGCATGATATGGTCATTCAATTACGTAGCATTATTCGGGAAAAACTCGTTATCAGCTAAAGTAGCTTCATTCAATTCTAATCTCTCCAAGTCAAAGTAGACTCTCCCCCTCAGCACAATCAAGACATAGATATTCGATGTAACGGGGCTAACTACTTGCTAGCCAGAGCAAGAATAAATAACAGACACGGAGCTCACAGGATTGTGGGTGATCTTAGTAAGTACGTTCGCGTTGACGCTGATTGTATGGAAGGTGCAGAAATTCTTTAAATTGAATCAAAGCAACTATATTTCATATTATCAGAAGTTTGAGAATCAAAAGAATGAACTCTTCGAGCTCAAACTCAAGTCTGCTATCAAATAAGAAGTTGCTTGTAAGGATTAAGGAAAAGCAGAAAAAGATATATTTGAAGAAATGTTTGACGTCGAAATATTTAAATGTCGTTTTTTACATACTAATGATGTGATATTTTTGATTTAGAGGTTCTAAAAGAAAACAGTGAAAAATTCATGAAACAAATAGAAAGCTTTGAGAGGACACTTATGCTTTAAGATTCAGAGGAAAGAAGTGCAGATCCTTAATAAGTCTTGTAATTCAATCCGTCTTTCAATAGAGAACGAGGAGGAAGTAATTTAGTCATTGATAATGGAAATGGATTGAATGGGTAGCTTGGAAGCTAGTAGGATGTATTTAAGAGGCAGAATATTTAATTAGAATGAAGGTAAAGATGGTGAAGAAGAAGATGGATGAGGCTATTTTTGCACTATTTAGGGCAAAGAGAGAGAGATTTATGAAAGGATTGATGTTATTATTGTATTAAAACGAAGAATACACTTGAGTTCACAACATAAAACTATTCAAAAATGATAGAATCAAATGGAAATAGCTCTCAAAAGCAGATCTGTTTCTTTTTAAGGGAAAATGATAATGCAACCAAAATGATTGTACCTAATAGATCCATATTATGTGTTTTTATAGATCCTACATTCGATTTAAATAAATTTTCTTTGAAAAATGCTAAATTTACTTGAATTAACCTCTCTTTTTTGCCAACTTTCAATAGTATTTACTGATCCCAAAATTGATTTAATTTTTGGTAATGATTCATTGATGAAAAGTATTTTTTTTTTTTTACTAAATAAAAAAAGAAAAACCAAGTAGCACTGCACTATCTGGCATGAAAATTTTAACATAAGTTGTATATTTGTTCTTATCTGCATTCCATGAGCGAGATGTTGTTATTTGTAATTATGTCAATGTTTGTTTATTTATTTCCTCTTAGTTTTTATTTTTGTTTTTTTTTAAATTTTGAATTTTTTTATTTTTTATTTTTATTGTACATTTTTTTTTATTGCATTTTTAAAAATAGACATATATACATATTAATTCTTTGCTTAATAGATAATTCTTCTGTATTTTTAGACGAGGGAAGTGCGAGCAGCCGAGTGAGTGATGATTGAGTGAGGAAGTGAGTGGAAGGAATAATTCTAAAGAGCTAAAAATAAAACAAAAAAACAACAATAAAATAAAAATTATTACTAGTTATATGTATGTATGTGTAATTCTTAGTCATGTTCTCCATGGTAGAAGCGTGAGTGCAAGGCGGCTGTCGTTGTCGTTGTTGCTGTTGTTCCTGTTTCTGCTACTGTTTATTACTGTGCTTCTCTATGCTCCACTTGGGATAGGAACATAGAGGAGACTTCTATTCAGTTTTATTTTCCTGCAGTAAAATGTCTGTCTCAAATCCTGATGTGCAGCAACGTACATCAGGAACATAGACCAAAGGAGTGATTACTAAGAATCTCTCAGACAAAGCAGGCTTCCTGGAAAAAATCTGAAAAACTTTTAAAGAATAGCAGCAGGGCAGTTGCAGTTGTGGTTCTTCCAAGATGTTAAGGTCCAATACAAGGTGCTTCAGGTGTTTGGATTTGCTTGGTATTTCCTGGGATAAATTAAAGCTTTATTAATTGTTTTTGATTTTATTTCATTTAATTAGAATGCGCAAGGGCAATAATTAATAAAAAATTACCCCCTTTTGAACTCAGGAATTGGAGGGTAAAGACAGTGATTTGAAAAATATATTAAAAAGAATGGGGATAGGGGATGAAAACACTAAATAATTAATTTTTTTGCAGTTTTAATCCTTGAAAAAAAAGGATTATTGTTTATTTTCTCCCCCCCCCCCCCTTTTTCTTGGGAGATCTGCTAAAATATTATTTACAAAATGCAATTCTTTTGACATTTTAGTATCCAATCCAAAAACCCTGGAAAAACTTCAAAATGGAAAAAGAATCCAAATGAAAAAATAATCCCATAAAATGTTCTTGTTAGTTTCATGATAAACACCATAACAACAACAAAAAAGTTAAATCACTCTCTGTATCAATAATTTTGAAAGAGCATTTTATATGACTTACTTTTTAGCAAAATTGATAGAATGTTGATTTAATCAACTCTGTCCAGTTATTTTAAGTAAATATATGCTAATATTATTAACTCCCATGACTCCTTGAATAAAGCAACAAAAACAAAACTGATTGATATTATTAATCAAAAGGAGGAATAGTTTATTTTTTTACAAAAGAAACTGAAAGAAAACAATCAAAATATTGAATTCTATTAGCAGATCGATGTTTGCAATGGATAGAAAATCACAAAGCTAAGCAAGCTTGAGGAAGAAACCTTCATAAGAAGTTTCATAGAGAGGGTCAGTTGGACTTGACAAATCATCAGCTGAATAACCATCTCTTTCTGATTAGTCTCTTTCGTAACATCATAAAACACTATTAGCATATATTTCATTTAAAAGCAATGAGTTGCTTATGTCAATTTGCTTATTCAACTAAAAACAGATAAAAGATTACCAAATCTCAATTATCCTTTGCTACTCCTGAAATGGCAGAACTTTACAACAAAAGAAAGGATATTCTCTGCAAGCACATGGATAAACTTACCATGGATAATGAGGCTTACTTTAAACTTGTGAGAGGTAATGATAATCTGGATTGATTGGGTTTGTGGTTTGAATGGTTTTGATGTTTGTGATTCTTAGGTGGCCTTGTGTGTGGTTACTGCCTCCGTCCACGTGATCTCGCTTTGGACTATAAAAAAGGAGCAGAATCACTTTATCAAAGGGATTATAAACCACATGATGGTTATAAAGGAGTACCAAGAGTTGGATCAGCTTTCTTTAAATCGTAATTGAAAAATATAGCAAAAAGGAGTGGAAGAATATGGATAATTTTCTAATTATCATTAAGACCGTTGTCTTTCGAACCGTTTTTGTATGGATTTCCTTTTGTTTCTTTAGATTCGATACTGTTTAGCCGATGGAGCTTACAACGGTCAACAGAGTAAAACAAGCAAAAAACAAAAAGAGAGAAAGAAATATACTAATAGACATTTCTCTCTCTTCTTTGCACTGAATGAAGAATGGAGGACTCACTTTTTGATTTTATTTGATACTAGACTGATTACATTCCTCATCCCATTGAGAAGAACAAATCTGAAAAGAAGAAAGATGTCACGTAATTCTTGCCATTTGCTGGTGTTTCCAGTTATAATGTAAGCTAATATTATTATGCAACCTTTGTTAGCTAGAATTATATTTTTAGGAATGGTTGCTGTTTGGATCATTTCATTCCATTTCATTCTTTTTGTCTTCTTTGGAGACAAAAACAATCTATTTCAGCCAATATTTTAGCTCTTGCCGTGATATTTGAGTTACCAAAAATCTTTTTTTGAATAGGATGAGTATGTGAATTGGGGATCTAATCCAACAAGTGTAATTAAGCCAGCTGCTCATCCTACAGTTATTAAGGAATTACCTTTCATGGGACGAACACTCTACAGCGATGAATATAAAGGAAAGCCAGCTGAAAAAGATGAAGAAAGGGAGAAGATCATCTAAACAAATCGAAGAGGATAATTCAAGTAGGAATTTGTTTTCAAAAAGAATTAGTTATCTTTTAAATTTCCAAGCATCGTTTTAGGCTTCGTTGGAGTTTTTTCTCTTTTTGTTACTGATTTTTTCGTAAAATCTACCTGATTTAAGTGTTAAAATATGCAGGGATTTGTTGAAGGAAAATTACAAAGCTATTGTGATTTACTTATTGTTGTTGATTCTTACAATAATTTGCTCTTTTTTTAATTTGTTTGTTTCAATAGATCACCTATTAATCCAGATTTCCCATTCCTTTCACAAACTTCTTATGGAACAACTTTCTTACCAGGGAAATCTTCTACTCACAGCTTCAAACCAAACCAAAAGGTATCTAGATTTTATCATTTTTATCTTTTTTTTAACTTATGTTCTTGATATTTCTTGTTCATTTATTCTCTCTTAAGTTTGAAGCTCCTTTACCTCCATTTCCAGGATAATATGGAACTACGCACAAAAGAGACTACACAGAGAAAAATGGAAAATGCAATTGTAATGACAAAAACTGCATCATTTGTGGCCGCAAAATGGTAAGATGAAGATGTTCAACTTATCTTTTGTTTTGAGAGTTCGCTTTAACAAAAAAGTAAAAGAACATTACTGTCCTTTGTAGTATTGTGCTGTTTATTTACTATTTAAGAGGATCGATAAGTTAAAATAACTCATGCTGATTTTTTGTTTGTTTTCTTCTTTGTCTTGTTATCTTTCTTCCTTATATGGCAATTTCTTTCTTAATAATTTTCATTATTATTTTGGATTAAGTTAGCATATCACAACCTTCATATGCATTAACTTACAACTTAAATTTTCATGCTAAAACAAGTATTCTTCATTCTTTCAGACTCCAGAGTTGAATGAATCTATCGTAGAATGAGCATGTCACAATATTTTTACAATCCTAGCTCCAATCGCATGAATAAGCCAAGGAATCATGTCCTTCCAGCTTCTCTACCTATGAAATATCTGCTCGGTTATCAAAAGACAAAGAAAATTAGTCAAACAATAAGATGTCTCCCTCCAATATTCTCATAATTTTTAAGTTTTAAGAATCAAAATTTTTACTGTGAATATCTTCTAAATTGACGATTTCAAAGTATTTCTAGCAATACACTCCCAATAGAGATTATTTAGAACTTTGAGGCTTCCACACTGCTCGCCATACTCCTCCTTCGCGTTTTGACTCAAAAATGGGTTTAGCTATGTTTCTAATATCCCATAAACGGAGATGCTCATCGTATGATCCAGTGAAGAATGAGTTCGAAGACAAAGGATCGAAGTTAATTGTTGTTATCCCCATTTAATGAGTTCTAACAAGAAAAAACACAACAACAATAGATTGAATAGCATTTTCCCATGCATCTCTAGCTATTTATTCCCCACCCCTCTTACCTTTTGTTCTCAGCGACGACAAATCCTTCAACTCTTGCATCATAGAGTGCTAGTTTTTGATCATCTGCTCCACTCAGGAACAGTTCAGGGTTAGATTTATTGATCGCACATGCCCACACTGAAAACTTATGGTTAGTGATCTTTTCTGTTGAGACATGTGAAAGAGTCTCTGAAGCTGCTATTGTCATGAGATAAACACACTCATTGTCTGTAGAAGTCACGATTTTTATCTCTGGAGAGGAGGAACTACACAAAAAAAACAAAGTTATAAAATAGATTTTTCCATTTATTCTTTTAGATTATTTGAGAAATTTGTAAAGATTTCAAGTAATTTTTTCTGACATAACAGCTACATCGATGTAAAGGCACTTGCTTCCTTCTTCTGTTTGAATCTCTAAGACTAATTCAAGGCAGTTAGAGCCAGGTATCAGCTAGTAGACTCTGATAAATGAATCACTGCAGGCAGTACATAAATATGCTTTTCCATTCACGAGATCTGGAAACCATTGCATATCCAGTACACCTGCACTTTCCACGCTCTACACTAAGGATAATTGGCTGTTCAATTATAAAAAGAAAAATACGCATTTAGTTGTAGGTTAGATCACTAATTATGAGTATCTACTGTAGCACCCTAAATATTCAAATGAGCGCATTACTTAGAGACGATTTCATAAACCAGCAGAGCACCTAAAACTTGCTGATCTTTGAGCTCGTAAAATGCGATAGCTAGAATCTACTGGTATCCAGTTAAAGGACAGAATTTAGCACAGTCTGGAGTTAGTGTTGAGTTGAAAGACTAAACAGACTAAAACATAGAAGTCTTGGTTTCTTCAGCCATATTAAACGTATATAAAGCTAGTAGAGATTTAAGAGATAGATTTGGATTAATAATTATCAAAAATATAAAAATAATCTTGGGTAATCAGCAAATTAGTAAACTAAAACACAACAAAGCATAAAAATCTATTTGCAAAACTTAAATGATTTGTGTGCATGAAATTCTAACTGGGATAATAAATACTACTGTTTAAATATCTATCAATCTTATAAAAAAGTATGCAAAATGAAATTAAACAGGCATTTAAAACAATTACAAAAAACTTCAAAAAGGAAAGGATAAATCAAACCAAATAACCTCTTTTACTAACAAAATCATGCTTTTTAGACATTTGGAAGGTAGTATTATCCAATTAGTTGACACTAAAAATTTATTCTACTTCTTCTTCTTCTTCTTCTTCTTCTTTTTCACTGCCTTGCCATAACTGATTCCAAAGTAGCCTTATACAGGGAAGGTAAATACAAATTCAATGCTTGTCCTGCACTTGCTGCAGCAGTAGCAGTTGAATTTTCACTGCCGTTTTCAGCATTACCATTAATCCTTCCTTTATTGCTCTGATTATCACTGTTTTCCCTTCCTACAAATCCGTTTTATTACTCTGAATGTAAATTCAGTGATCCATAAAGTCCAGACAGATACTCCGTAGCGAATTATTTCAATGGCTCTTCAAACAAATATTTACACTAATCTAACTCTCCATGCAGTTACGTGTGATTATTCCCTGTCCCCCACCATCTCTCTTCTGTTTTCAGCTGTTCATCAGTTAAACAATAGAGAACTTGCAGGGTCTTAATTAGAACTGTGAAAGTCTACTAGAGAGTTGGAATGAGCGTGTTTGGAGATTTTAGATATTCGTTTAGATTAGATTCAAAGGATATCGAATAGTAATGCACCACAGAGATGAACTGAGTGTGATTTGGATTGGATGCACCGGGAGCAGATGCATTTAAGTTCTTGATCTTGGCTTGAATAGTTTTTATGCTGCTGACAAGTGTTTTTGTGTCATTTGGGATGGCTTGATTGAGGACTTCTTGAAACATACTTTTTTTATTTAAATAGCATAATCTGAGGCATTCCGCGAACTCAGAAGATTGAACATACGATACTTTATCTGATGCGCTCATAGCAGCTATTTTGCGCATTTAAGCAGCTTCAATTTTTGTACCTGCAAAGAAATAATAACAACAGCAACAAGAATAAATTACCTATTTAATGCTAAAAAACAGAAGGAACAAAAAGAAAAAGTCAAGGGGGAAGAAGAAGAAGAACAAAGATGGCGAAGATCCCTACTATCCCCCATCTTCCCCCCAAGTGATATCCCTAAATATGAAATATCCAACCCACTTTCTCTGAAACCTTTAATATTTTATTCTTTCTGATCATACTTTAATCTTCTAGATTGGTTGCAAGTTCTGCTTTTCCATTTGGCTGATTTTCATGAGAGATACAAGAACCCATATGCTTCTATTCGTCTGTGCTTGAATGTTGTCAAATGTGATCTATGCTTGGTTTATTGTTCTTTTATTCAATGGCTAGGCTATACTTTCACTCTCTCTTGTTCTTTCTGTTTCTATGCTGTAATTTTTAAATAAACAAACGCTCCCAACAATAATTAATTAGATTCTCCTTTTGAAGATGTATCTCCGTTTTAGTTTTTTTGTTTGCTTGTTAAGTTATTTTGGAAGACAACTAGTAATATGACTACAATTCTGTTTATCTTCTTGTTCTTGATTATTAACTTCTTTTTAATGGTACATTATTATTTTATTTACACATACAACTCTCTCTTTATTATTGTTTTTTGCTTTTTGTTCTCTGTTCACACCTTCTCTTTCCTTCTTCTTAAATTATAATGTGAAAACTCAATTACTTACATATTGCCATTATTTTATAAAAAATTTTGTGTTAAAATGTGATTTTCCACAGTCAAATAAACAAAATTATCTTTCAGCAAATATCTTTTCATACAATCAAGAAAATGTCAACCAATTCCTTTTCCTTTTTTCTCAATCATCTTGATCACTAAACTAATCATCGTCATCGAGATCTTGCATATCTGTTCTGAGAGGTGGAGCAGGTCCGAAATCTGTTATCTCAGAAGAATGAACACTTCCCTTGCTTTTCCCTTGGTAGTGTTCATCATCGTCATCTTCACTGTCGTAGTGCTTTCTGTGAGTAGCAGCGACATTGAGTTTTTCCTCCATTTCTTCGATGTCTTAATCTACTTCATATTGCCACTAGAATATTGAATCAAATAGTAGTCTGTCCTCATCACCCTTGAACTCTAATTCCCTAGGAAGCTCAGGAGCTTTCCTGTCTTTCTTGAAGGAATTCACGTTGAAATCTATTTAGAAACAAAAAAATCAAAATTTTTGCAAGATTTTCACCAAAAAAATCATTATTTTTGCATCAATAAAATCCATGAATCTACCTAGTAAATAGTTAATTTTCACGAGTTCATCGATCAATCCAGTTCCAATTCTCTTTTTAGCGATTATTTAATTGTAATATGCATTATCACTTTGCTATTCATTCGCAGATGAATTTGTTTTATTTCTCGGTGTGACTCCTTTTTATTTAGGTGTTCCTACAGCTGATTATTTTCTCTCATTCTATGTATTAGGCACTTCAGCTTCTTCATCATCTTCGTCCTCGTCATCTTCATCATCGTTATTTTTGTTTGTCTCTGGTAATTTTGGCCTCGGTGAATAAATTGGAACTTTTTCTTGTTTGAATGATGATCTTGGTTAAACTGGAGCAGTTGAGATATTCTAAGGTGGTGGTGGAGCTAGTTAAGTAGGAGTTTGAGTTTTAGGTTAAACTACATTACCTCCAGAAGGAGCAGGCTATTAAACACTTGGCACAGGGGCGGCAACAGGTATCGTAGTTGGAATGTTATTATTATTATTTTTCGTTTATTCTTAAACAACCACTTCATTTACTGGCATTCCAATATTAACTTCCTTCTTCTGTTCCTTAGCTACAGGGGTACTAACTGTTTCTTTAACTTAAATCACCTCTTTAACTACCGTTTTTTCTTGAACAATAACAGTCACAACTTTAATTTCTTCTGCTTCAACATAATCATTAGTTTAACTCTCTTTCTGTGGGCTTTCTTCTCTATTACTTTAACTTCTACTTTCAGCTTTAGGTGAAGATTCTTTCCTACTTGAATTTGGTATTTAAATACTTGGGATTTGAATCTTAGCAGCTGGAGTTACTGCTTTCTTAACTGGAGCGGCATATTTTGTTATTACTTTTGGTTCTTCTTTCTTCCTTGGTTTCTTAGAAGCAGCTGGAGAAGTTGGCTGTGTTTCAAAACAAAGCAACTTGTTATTAAAAATATCTTTCTTGATAAAAATCTCCCTAATTTTCCTTTAAATATCCTTGAAAACCATTTCTTTCTGTTTTTCCTTCTTACTCTGAAAACAAGATATTCCTCCATAGCACTTCTTTCTTTTCCTTATGGTTTTCTTTCTCTTTTCTGAACTGTCCCTTTTGGAGTATTCACTTAGCTTTTATCCAAATAAAAACAACAATAATCAAACATTACATTATTTTCACCCATTTATTTCCCATACCTATCACGATTATCTTTCCTCTATTAATGCTAATCCTCATCATCATCATCACCTTATTCTTCTCCATCTTATTTCGTTTCTTCATTCTACAAATCCATCTTGATTACCATATTCTTCTTCTTTTTCTTAGCAACTTTCACAACCTTCTAAATTGTCTTGATTTCTGTTCCTACTACAGCCAACTCAGTTTATCCAGTAACTTTCTAACTTCTCCTAGATTTAATTGGTATGTCTTCTTCATCTTTCTACTCGATTTCTTCATTTGGAACCTCAATCTCCATTTCTTCTTCAGATTCTTCTTCTTCTGGCTCTTCTTCTTCTTGCTATTCCACCTTCATATCATCATCTTATTCAAGTACTTAATTGATAACCTATTCATTGATTTCATTCCAAGGAATCTCTTCTTCTTTTGAGTTCTTTTTCTTCGAATAATCAATCGAATAAAACTCATTGAATGGCTGCATCTACGGTTCATAATATGCTGGCACCTTAATCGTGAATGACCTTTACAAAACAAAGCCAAAACAAACCTTTAATCCCCACAATCAATCCCCAATATTATTTCTTACTTATTTTATATTTTCTACAGAATCCTATCATATTCTCTCGTATATTTCTCTATCTTCTAATCATATTCAATATCGTTTGGTATCAACGGAGCTAATTTATCTAGAATCATCTCCTACAGCTTCGAGTGATCGAATCTATGTGCAGCATTCAACGAAGACTTGTGTCCAGCTGTGTCTTCTAAGTATATATCAATACTCATATTATTAATCAGCGATGCTTCTTATTTCGATAATTTCGAGTAGTTAAATCGATTTGCATCAATATTAAGCATACTTTTGTTAAGCTCCCCTTAGTTTTGCTAGATTAGACTTAATGATTGGTTTGGATCATCTGATTGAAGTTACTATTGATTCTACATACCAACACTACTAAAAAATGATATACCACCACCATTATTATTGTTATTTCTTCCATTCGATACCCTAGTCCGATTAGCTGCACCTGCTACCATCGTATCATTATTATTATTGTTATTGTTGTTGTGCACACTAAAATTACTATTGCTACTACTATTAAACAATTATCCTTGTATTTTGGTGTAGTATCCATTGAACTCTCGTGTTGCTTGATCTTTCTTGTATTTGGATAATAGCAAATACTATCCAACTCGTTATCTGAATTCTCTTATTAATAGACTTCTTTATTAATTTTTGACTTCATCTGTGTCAGCTCCATCCATGATATACCCAGTTAGATTCTTGTACTACTTCAGATTGAAGATATTCGAATGATGGTAGAATGATCGCTTCGCTGTGGATGCACCACCCGCTATTGTAGAACCTTTCGATGCAAAAGAGATGGATCCACGAGAATTATTGAGCTGATTTTTCTACTAGGATAATTAGCCTTAGAAGTATGTAGTCGATTAAGACTATGTGATCACAGGCATCTACCCTGTGGATGTGGAGAGATGTAAGTTTGCATTCGATTTAGTTGACGCAGAAGCTTGCAAAGGAAGATAAGGGTTGAGGGATTATGTAGGAAATTTATTGGAAGTAGAAAATGAATGCGCTCCTTTATTCCTAGGGAGATCGTATGCATTTTATGATAAGTTACTCAGCAAGGAGGAGTTCTAACCTAGGTTGTTGGTTAGCTGTGATGAAGAGGACTCATTGAATTAGTTTTTCTTAAGAGCAGGCTTTCGACTGAACAATTTCGGTGCACTTCCTGCTTGTTTTAGGTACAATGAAGATTGCAAGATTTTAGTAGAAGAATTGTTATTGTCTGTTGAGATGTTCTCAAGATTGTATCGCTGCATAGGATGGAGCATTCTTGAGAAGGTTGGGTCAGAATGGTTGGGTTTAGTTTGGTTAATAACAATAAAGAGGCTAAAACGAAGTTAAACACACTGCAGCTATGAAAAATAATAGTGTTAGAACGTTTTTTTTGTTTTGTTTGCTGCTTTCCACTTAAATAATCTATCTATTTAATCAAAGCTAAGTGTATTTTATAGAAATACATAAGGCTTTTTGATAATGAAAGACAACTGTAGCAGAGGAAGGAAGAAAGAAAGAAAAAAAGAAATTAAATAAGTATCAGTTTTATAAAAAGAAAATGACCAAAAAGGAGAAAGACAATTCTTTTTGATGTATTGTCATTTCTTTTGTCTTCTGAAATGTAAAAATATTATAATTCTAAAAATAAGCAAAAGAGATTCATTTTTAAGAACAACAATTTAGTTTATTATTTATTTATTTTATTCTTCCAAATTGGTGATGCTGTTGTTGTTGCTGTTTTGGAAAAAAACAATTCCTCCTTTCCTTCCTCTTCTAAAGACTATCCTAACATAATTCACAATAATCCTTTCCCTTTCATTTAGTTATCCCAAATAGGATAAATTAAAGAAATCTGTCTCTTTTTCCTATTTCGAAAGCAATTAGTCAGAACAATGAATAAAAAGGGAAAACAAAAAACAAGAAAACAATTCTGAAATAAATAATTTAATAAGTTGAACGAATAAAACATTTAATTTACTTAAACAAAAAAGAATACAAAAGGTGTCTATCACAGAAATGGCAGAACTAAAAACCTAACCAACAAGTGACGAAGTGTCCAAAACAATGAAGGAACATCTCCAAGGTGTCTACACAGAGAAGAATTGGGAAGATATCCATTGTCTTTCACCCGAAGTCATCTGGAAAGTCAAATAAACTTTCGAAAAGCCAAGTCTCATCTAGTACATGTCTATTGGCGAGACGATCGAGTACATCTAGCCAGTAATCACTGTGAAATGCCGTAATGGAGGTGGTAAAACACTAGCATTTGGCATTCCTGCAGTTGAGTTCGCTTTCAGGAATAAAAACAAACCGACACAGAAAGTCAAACAATAATCGAAATCAGATAACTAAACCAAAAGTGATACCTCGTTCTATTGTCCTACATCGATTATCGTCGTCGCCACTCAGCCTCTAGCCGAGTAAATCAGCAGTGTCCTTAACTCCATCTAACCTGAAGTAAGTCTTCCAAAAACCATTCGTTTGCTTGATCAAAACTATTTTGTGTATAACCTTAACAACCTAATATTCTCGATGTTTTTTCCTAGGGTGTTACAAACGAGGTGCTATTCTAAGAGTAGACAGTTAAATCTACAGGTTAGATTCTCATATCTACACCGGATTTGTTATATAAATACTTGATAAAGAAAGACATAATTTAACTTGATAATCTTGTGCATTTTGCTGTCGATGAAGCTGACACTATGATATCTCTCTTTCAAGTGTAGCTCTCCGATATCCTCTTGAGGTTTAAAGGATTAGATGTTATAACTTAGCTAATCTCTGCTACACTTTCGCCTAAAAACTTGTAGTTTATCCTGAACTAATAAAATTAAACTAAGGGTATGGTAGAAGATCAGTTAGTCTACTCGATTGAACTCCCTTGGAAACTCAAAGGCGTTACATAGTATTACTTTGAAGCTGGCGATAATTCAGAAAGTAAATTCGAAACGTGTAAGACTCTCATCGATAGAACTTTAGAGTACAATCGTTAGAATCCTGAGGATCCAAGTTAAATAATTGTTTTCTTCGAGAAAATCTCTTCTATTGTCTAATTCGAAGATTTGCTGAGTAAAAGAGAAGTAAATGACTGGAAGGTAACCAGTTGCGCGAACAGGAAAGAGAGAAACAGTAATATTCATAATTTTAGACTAGGCAATTTCGATATTATGCTAGCTAGTAAGGTCATGAGCAGAGGTATTGACATCAGGAAAGTTGGGTTGGTTATTAATTATGAAGTGCCGTTGGATTACTCGACTGAGTAGAGATCCTTTGAGTACAATTCTTATCTGCATAATATCGGCAGAACAGGAAGGTACGCTGATCAAGGTGTGTCAGTAACGTTCATCGATAGGAACATATCATTGGAGACAGTCAAGAGATCGATTAAAGAGAATCTGTAATCAGAGATTTTACCGTACAATATTGATTAAGTTATCTAGGAACTTGGAAGAGTGATGCGGGCTAATAATGAAATTTAGGCAGCTTGATTTATCAAAGAGATTAAGAGAGAAGTATTGAAATCATCTAATAATATGAAGAGAATAGAAAGAGACATAATAGATGTATGTTGTGTGCGTGTGCTGTTGCTATTTTTATTTTCGAAATAATAAAAACTTTTGATGAAAGGAAGGCAATTATTATGAAAAAAGAAAGTAAATTAAGTTTGAAAGTACCTACAGAGAGATCAGCTTATTAGATGGTTTTTTGCATAGAATATTCCTATGAGAATAATAACTAAACTGAATTAGATCAAAAGAGATATTCTCAATGGATTTTCATTGATATTTTCGATTTTAAAAGCATATCTATTGTTCTTCCTCATGATTTTTAACAATTTACTCAGGAGCTAAGAGATATACATAGCCAAAAAGGGATATTATTAAATTGATTTGTTTATAATATTGCATGATATTTGATGTCAATGTTAGAAAGTGTGTAAATATCAGAAAAAATAATAAATATCTTTGAAAAACTACAGTAGAAGAAGAAGAAAAGGAAACAAAAGATAAAATCACACACAACTACAACTATCAATCAATCTCTAAAAGTAGCGTAGCATGAATAACATCCACAAAATAACCAAGCACAATGTAGAAATCGCTTCAAGACCCATCTTGGATAAGATGAAAAGAAACTTTGCTGGATGTTCAGCCGAAGTAATAAGAATATTAAAAGAAAATTTGTCATTTCCCCGAGTAGTTATTTTCGTATTTCTTTTGGGTGGTTATTATGTCAAAAAGTTAATATTTTTTTTCATTTCCAAATTCCTTTTTCATCATTAGTATTTACGTTGCCTTATTATTTATTTACCTTGTTAGTCTCTGGAATACAGTCTTTGTGTATCTTCTAAAGGAATAGCAGTGAATCATGGAGAATGTGGCAAAGAATTTTCAAAGTTGACTATGTGTCTACAGAAAAAATGAATTCTCAGATAATAATAGTCAACAGCTAGACAATGCATTAATGAAATCAATTGGACATGCATAATCAGCAGCGCTAGTATTCAGAAAAAGAATAATAAATTGTACTTTGTTGTCTTATGGGTTATGCTTGTGTTGGCTAATAATTATATTAGAAAAGTAAAAGTGCTTTCTTAAAGGGAAATGATTCAGTTTTTTAAGGAAGCAATGGAATATTTTGACTTGGGAAGTGAATGATTTAAAGAAATCAAAAGGGGAGGAAAATATAAAGGAATTCTGAGGAAAAAAAACATTGATAACCTGATGCTTAAAGAATCAAGTAGGCAACCATTTTGAAATTTGGATGGATGAAAAGGAGAGCGGATTTTATTGTATTTGAATGATTCGGCAAAAAATATGATACTCCTTCCTGAAAATATGAGATTTTTTATCTCAAAAAGAAAAAAGAATCGTATTAATAAGATTATTGATAGCATAACAATAAAAAAACAGAATTATTAGGGAAGATAAACTACAGAGATTTTAAATAAATAGACTACTGCTGTGTAGGAAATGATAAATAAGAAACAATAGAATGATAAGAATCGATAGAATGAAAGAATAAGTAAAACTATTCCTAAACTCATTTTGTTTCTGGCAGATTTCTTTTTCTTTTATTAAAATAACATTCTTTTGGCAAATTTTGAATTGTACTGGAGAAAGTTGATTGTCTCTTGATTTCCTTTAGAAAATAACCTTTAGGTTTCCCCTTTTTTTGTTTTGATTTTTCAGCTCGAAGAAACTCATCATTTCATCAGTATTATCCTCTCTTTCTTCTTTAATTAATTTTCATTTTCCTAAGGTTTAAAAACGTTCTGTGAATCCCTTGAAAGTTTCCCTTTTTTTCCTTCTTTTTTTTAAAGAGAGATAACCTGTTTCAAAGAGAATTTCAAGAAATAAAAACAATTAATAAAATTACTATTTGTCCTTCATTACTAATTCGAAATTTTACATCATTTTTCTGCTTGACTATCTAATTTTTTTGTATTCTTAACACCTTAAAGATTACGAAGATTACCAAAGATCTTGGATAATCAAGAAATAAACGTAAAATACTTGTATTTTTTGAATTGCTCACAATTTTAAGGAAAGTGTGTCATTATCATGAATCTTGGCTTTTCCCATATGAATCTACACTTCCTTGAGGAATATTTAATAAATAGATATGCAAAGAATCAGAGTAAATAGATAGACACATAGAGAGAGATATTATTTGAGTGAATAATTAATTTACCTATTGAAAAAATAAGAGGGAAAAACAAATTCCAAATCTTATCTATTCAATTCAAAGGAGCTAACACAAACACTGCAATGAAAGCGCAGGTAATGCACTGGGCATGTGATAGAATGCCTTAGATAGTACTTCAAAGCGGACACATAACCGATGGCTATGAGACCTTGCTTGTGAACTGCAGCAGCATCTTAAATCAACTCTTAAGATAAAAAGCACAGGATAAAAATCCTCAGCTATCTGCGCTGGTTGCAGATCCTTCAGTATTGATTAATGAATTCCTTTAGCGATTGGATTAAATCCTCCAAGCACTTCGACCTTAAAATCTGGTTGTTTTTAGCATTGATGGAGTTCTACCGTTGAATAAAGTTAAAGCGATCAGTAAATCATCTCCGACAAATGAATCCAAATTTCTATTGCTCCCTGGAAGTGCCTTATCAAAAAAGATCCATGAAAGTCTAGTCGAATTCAGCAAATAGCATTTATCTTTAAATAGCAAGGTAGATTTTATATTGCTTGGAAGCGACATGCCAGGAGAAGCTTTGTTTAAACTTAGACAATTGATTTCCAGCTAAAAGAATAAACCTGGGTTTAGTATCGAATAAAAAATGGTTATTGTTGATGAGTTAAGTGACTAAACTCTCATGACTGCACTGTCACTCCATTTGCCAAATATCCATCTCGCTAAAATTGCAGAGAAAACATCAAAAACTACTGTAGGTGCAAGTGAGAAGATATCCTCTTAGACAACCTAAAATGCGTCTCTCGGTTCTGTTTTATCTTAATTCATTGATGTTGGATTAATGAGATAGTTAGTGATCACTGAGTTTTCCCTTCTAAACCA
>Ga0302271_10000667_pt1 | contig 33534 bp, 23 predicted proteins | sample III_Bog_N1_1_FD_198767 | JGI IMG/M metagenome (GOLD analysis project Ga0302271, IMG submission 198767) | Peat permafrost microbial communities from Stordalen Mire near Abisko, Sweden - III_Bog_N1_1 | ecosystem: Environmental > Terrestrial > Soil > Wetlands > Peat | place: Sweden: Abisko... | reverse complement strand
CTTCCATTGTACATCATAGCGTACCAGGCCCCCGCAATTGGTCCACCTGCTTTTGATCCGCAAACAGAAGGAGTAGCATAGAAACCACCAGGCCAGTCACTAACTGAGGAATATGATTATTTTTTCAATTAATTTATCTTTTCATAAAAAAGCACTATTATTCTTAAAATCTCTTCTTATCAAAGATAAAGTACAATACAATTATCCTTTGCTATGCCATCTTCAATAGATACTTTTTGTGTTTTTAAGAAGAAAAATATTACATCTTCCAATGCAGAAATTCAATCTTATTCAGCAAAAAATAGAACGACATAGGATAACAGCTAAGTATTAGCTAACAAGTGTCTCAATAAAATAAGAAAAACTAACAAAATTATACTATAACTCTTGGAATGTGAAAAATCTTCAACTTAAACCTTTGGGAAAAGAGAGGGGGATGATTTTTATCTCTAAATAAAATTATGTGCGGGAGAAATAAATTTCTGAGACAGAATCGAGGTGCAAGTATCTTTTATCCCCAAGGGAAGAAGAGATCAGATAGGAGATTCCAAAGCGAAAAAAAAGAATAAAAAGAATTATCAGAATAAAGCAAGAATCTCAAAGATAGATACAAGACACACAGAGTTCTATTGTTTTTTTCTTCATTTTTTGTAAAGCGTCGAACAAACAGAACAAGAGAGAGTCAAATTAGCCATATCAGTTGATAACATTTAATATCTTAGCAGGAATTTAGAGAATACAAAGAAAAACAGCGAACGATGAGTCTGCCTCACAATATCTCCCTTGGCGATGATAACTTCTAGAATCTAGAGAACTATGGTAGTGATCCTGACTTTTTGTATTTCTAAGCATTGAAAGAGAGTGTCGGCTTATCGGAGATATCGATTCAGAATGAAGTCAAGGAACTTAATCTCTCCACTCCGCTGGAGTCTTTCGGCTAAACAGTAGATTTTTCAGAATCTACAACTGACAAATTAAGAGACTAAGGCATCAAATAGATTGATAAGAATGTGCACACCTTCACAAGAAGCTTGAAGAGTTAAATATGCGAGTTTCATCTTAAGAATTCAGCCTATTTAAATACAGCCTTTAGGAACAAATCCAAACATCCCTTTACTTTGACTGAAGGTACATGCATAAAACATAATAATATTGCAAATTTCCTTTAAATTATTACTGAAAAATCATTCTTGAATTTTGTTTAATAAATCTTGTTTTATTTTACTTTTAAGACTTCTGGGGAAGCATCTAAAGAATCAAAGAATGCGCGCTAGATCAATGGAATTCCACTAAACTTAGAGGAAACAATCCATAGAAATGGCCTCTTGGGCTTAAAGAATTCCTAAAGGATCTCATGAAGTAGCCTCTACTGTCTTAATTCAACGAGCCTGAGTTTATTTTTAAGGATTTAGCTGAGAAAGTTCATGCGGTGATTGCAGAGAAAGTTAGCATATTGAAAAACGAAACAGCAGAAACAGCAATCAGATAGAAAGCAATTGAAGTCATTTCTGAATCAATCTGTGCATTATTCTTAGTGTGCTTTAGTCGAGGCAGCTTCATATCATTAGTAAGAAGATTTCTCGTTAAAGTGTTGTTTTTGATATTTATTTGATCACAAATTGTGATTTTTTTGCAATATTTTGTTCTCACAGATGGAATTGCTTGATACATTAGAAGAAATCGCTTCAAATCTAAATAAATCAGAGCTTGATGTATGTCTAATAAGACTGAATGCAATTGCGTAACCGTGCTTTGACAGCATCGAAAAGCAAACCAAAGAATCGACTAAATTGCATTATCTAAGAAATCTATGTGATCAAGGTGGATTTTGCATATCAACTTTGCACTAATATTCAAAATAGAATTTTTCCACAACGTCTATTACCACTGATGGCAGTTATCTTTATGTCTATGTGAGCTCTGTTGAAGGTGGTATCTTCAAAGTAGGTACAGGCGTGGGTAACACAGTAGTAGGGAAAATCTATGAGAAAGCAGTTGTGAATAAAATTGAGGATATTAGTTGGGTTTGTATTCAAGGGAAATTATATCTTCGATCGGCTAGCAAAGAGGTAACAAAAAGGATTAATATACATTCTTGTTACAATTTGTGTTCATGATGGTTTATTTGTTTGTTAAAACAGATGCTAGGATTACTGGAAGTGTACAGCTGTGAGACCTTGGAACACATAGAGACACTGCAACTTAAAAATGAAGATGTTTTTGACAGCACACTACATCAATAACTGAATAAGAATTTCCCCATTCTAACAGATGGAACACATCTCTATTTGATAGGCAAAAAAGTAATTTAAGTACCGTAATTACCTGTTAAAGAAGTTAAAAAACCTACAGCGTTAGTGCCACAAGAAGGAGATGCTAGTGTTCCTGTAGTAAAAGCAACTATCAAAGAAATCCCATAGTTACCAGGAGTTGCATTGGCATAACCTTAAGTACCATAGTAGCAGCCCGCTGAGGAAGAAAAGAAAAGTGTACCATTAAAGAAAATTCCTAAGCCTAAAGCTACTAAGGTTCCAGCTCCAGCTGCTGTTCCTGCTGAGGAACCTGCGATTATCGGATAGAGGATAATTGAGTATACCTTATATCAGTACGATTTGAACGTTCCTTACGTTGAGCCAAAGAAAATTTTCAAAGAGAGAAAAACTCAAAATGAAGGGGTATTAGCAGATGAGACTTAATTTGTTGGTGTCGAGGAGATGCTACAAGAATAGATACCTTCTGCTGTTGTTTAACCTAAAAGTTAAAGGAAAATTGAGCCAGAAAATGGTGTTGAAAATGTGAATGAAGAGAAAGAATTACCTGAGATCAAGAAAGTTGAGGAATAATAATAGGAGGAATAATTAGCATAAAAGGAAGAACAGCAAGCATAAAAGGAAGAAAAGTAAGAGGAAGTTGTTTAAAAAGTAGAAGAACAGAAAGAAGACAAACCAGATAATGCGCAGATTGAAGAATTACCAGTTAAAGAGGAAAAGCAAGATATTAAATAGGAATAGGAAGGAGTTGTTAATAAAGAATAAGATCCAAAAGTAGAAGAAAATGCAGATGGATAGTAGGTTCCACAAGAAAAAGATACAAATATCTAGAATAATTAATAAGAAGGTTCATCTCCATTGCAAGCTCCAAAGGCTGCTGAGGAAGTTGAAAAATAGCTAAATCAAGGAGAATAAGCAGACGAAAGCAAATAGAAAGCTCCTGAGAAAATTGAAAATGAAGGTTAACCCATAGAAAAAGAACAACAAACTGCGAAAGTTGAGAATCCCGCAAAAAAAGATACTCGAAAAGTCATTAAACTTGGAGTTATCTAAAAGACAATCTTAGCACAAGCTGAAATCATGCCAGAAACAGCAAAAATAATCAAAAACGCAGGTGAAATTGTCGTAAGCGAGTCATCTATCATACTACCAATGAATGTCTCATCTTCATTATGGACTATGGATGCTCACCAAGTTACTCTTTATTCTGATCAAGGAATTAAAGTATTCTCAATCCATCCTAAAGATGAACATTTCATCCATCCACCTACATATTTTAAAGTAGAATCACCGAATGGGAATAAACCTGATGAACCCACGGAGACATCTTAAGCAGATCTCGATGATAAGAGTGGTCTAACGCATGATGAAGAAGAAGATTTTCTTGTGAAGAGTCTCAAAGAAAGTTGGAGTCTATTGTCGAAATTCAATAATAGCATTTAGTTCTCCAGTAAAGAAAATAATATTTTCTAAGAAGTGCATGATTCTCTGGAGAAGAAAATGGCATAGCTTTCAGCTACTCAAGCATCTTTGATCTTGGAAGGGAGAAAGTAAATAACAAAAGAAGTGTTTTATGAGCGAATATGTGGGTGTATTTGAAGGTTTTTCGTAAAATAATAAAATGAATCATTTTTTCGTTGTTTTCTAACAATTAGACTTAGCCTCAAAAAAGAAGGAAGCATAAACTAACCAATGAGAGAATCAAGAGAACCAAGAAGACCTAGAGACTCCAAAGAATTGCTTGATAAAGAATTTCCTTCTATTAAACCTGTAATCCCCGCTGGAAGCAAAGAAAAGAAATTAATGAAAACAACGTTGATAGCAAAAATTGATACCAAAAAGAAAGTGCATATCCTCAATCCAAATCATCAAGCATGCTACGATCATATCAATGGATTTTTCTATGTGTTTATCTGGGCTTAAAGCAGCTACTCTAATGTCTTCCCTTCACTTATTACTCGAGTCTACGATTAAAATAGCTATTTAGGAAATCCATTACATGAAAAAGTCATCACATTAAGCAAAACAATAAAGCCCGAAGAAACCTTGACATTCTCATAACTAAAAGCAGATTTACTTTCTAAACTATTGAAGCTTCAAAGACATCGCTTTGTACTACCTTGGAAGCTTAACCGTTGGGATTACACTTACGGATATGCTTTACTTGATTTAGGAAATACAAAATCAGATACAACTAAATCATCGTCATCAGGAGGTGCTAGTGGTGACTAAGAGGGGAAGAAAGCTCTCAGTAGAGCTAAAGCTAGAGTTATGTAAAGATTGAATAGGTAACTTTAGAGCTAAAGTGAAGAAAGTAAATTAATGAGATCTTAACTTTCAAACAATGAAAGGGTATTTCGTGAAGTTTAAAAAACCTACGCTTTTTGTGTGGAAGGATCTGCTGAATAGTTTGTGTATCTAGCAGGGAAGATACAGAAAGCCTTAGAATAATCTGATGAGGCTTCATTTGGACTTCTGTTATCGTTTATTGCTTATTGGATTACTCATAGCTAGACACTAACTGTTAAAAATCAAATGGTATCTCAAAAAATGCAAGATGTTTTTAGAGTTATCTTGGAATATATTCAAAGCAGAAAGGATATTATTGACCTTGAGATGGTTAGATTGATTAGAGAAGTACTAGCAAAGGGATGGATATTCGCTGGTAGAAGTAACTTAGATTAAATTGAGTGGATCTAAAAAATAAATAATATTAGTTTGATTAACGATTTCAAAATATCATGGGTAGAAACTGTGTTAGGCTCTGAGATGACAAACAACACTGGGAATACTTTCCAATTAGACTTTCCTTTGAGATAATCAGCTGTTGAGAGTGTAGCTTAAGCTGATATTCTCGATGCTGTTGATCCAACTGTTAATTTTGCGCATATTTTTAGAGGTAACAGAAGTGTGTTATTAACTCGAGATAGTTTTAGAGAACCTCTTGAGAGATTGCTCTTTTAGAATGTCCGATTCGCTGAGAAAATGAATATCTTTAGTTTTGGATTTGAAGACTTCTACAGAAGCGGATTCATTTCCGGAAGCTCCCCAGACTAATCGAAGTATTCCGCTTTAAGTGATTCTTTTTGGGAAAAACTTGAAACTGAACTTATATCTGCTTGCTAATTGAATTCTTCTGAGGGATAGATTCAGCCAATCTGGAAGCTACTTAAGAAACTTATTGAAGACTCTCATTCTGTTCTGCTAAGAATATCAGATTCTCAAACTGAATTCGAATGCAGACAACACATTTACAAAAAGTTTATTGAGCTTTTCGATAAAACTCTAACTGCTCTTTCAACTGTTTCCAAGCCATTCTTCGCAATGCACATTGAATAACTGAATATTAGTATGTCCCTCTTCCTTGAGTTGAATTTTGCTGCATCGGTTGCAGTTCGTCCTCCTGGGATTACTCTCCTTAAATCTCTCAATCAGTTGTTCTCTAAAATGAAGCAATTACTGCAAGCAGATGACATTTGTCTAGCTGAATAGTTGTTTGCAAGTCATGCAGAAGGCCTTGATTAGACAATTGAGAAGGTGTTTGAGACTAACCATCCATATGAGAGAGGAAAAGTTATTTAATTTGAATAAAATATGTTCCCTGGAGCAATTGCGATTGCTGTGCATTTCGATAAGCGATGCTAATCAGATGCGAGTAATGACTTCCTGAAGATTGCAGGATGGTATGATATTCACGCTAAAGGAGCATAGCAGACTGGATATAGCATGAGTAGCAGGGAAGGTCTAGGGAAAGTATTTAAACTTTCTGGCAAAGCTGTACCAAAAAGATAGCTTATTCTTCTTGCGAATACGATTTAAGTTGAATTCCACTCTTCAGGACATGCGAAAGATGAGAAATCACTCAGCAGATGGGGATATAAGATTAGTGCAAGACCGATTTATGGTATGACTAAGAAAATGTGGACAGACACAGATTAGCACTCACCGGAGTTTGATAAAGTCGCCGAGAGATTTGGAAATGATACGTAATTAGCGGAATGGCTAAATACTATGAAACTTTGTCTTCTTTCTGTGACATAAGCTGCTACGAATCTCTGCTTAGAGCCACAAACAGATAGAAGCTAGAGTTCGTTCCTTGACTTAGCGATTCTTAGAAATGGATTTGGATCCAGTGATGCGGTTGAGAGATATCTCACAAAAGAATCAGCGAATCTTTGGGAAATTAAATAAAAGAAAATACCTTCGTTGAGTTCATAACTTGGTGCATTCGATGGATCCCATGTGTCTCTTCGGAATGACCTCACGATGAAGCTATACAGAGGAGTAATGTTTTTTGAATTTTTAACATATTTTGCAGATTTTAACTCCTGATTATTTAATTTATATTATCAAAACAGCAATTCTCCTCTTTTGAACAAGAAGAATCAAATACCGTGTTGCCCCTTTCAACTTAAAGTCTTACTCAAGGAATAGACTGGAGTTTACAATGCTCTGAAGAAAATTTCTTGCTTCAGAAATATGTCGAAAATGTCAAACAAAAAGCAGGTGAATTCTATGTTTTTTCAAGGGAAGTAGCTTCCAAACTAAGAGATCCAATTCAATACACGCATGAGAAAATAAGGTAAACGAATTTTTCTTTTTCAAGCCTTGTCAGACTTGCTTCATAATTATTTTTTCAATTCCAAAAATTACAGACCAACTTTCAAACAAGAATTCAAAGAACTCTGGCAATAATGTGAGGCCCTAATCATCTTAGCTTGTTTGCATCACAGCAGTCTAATCCAAGCAAGTTTACCTCAATGCAAAGAATATATTCTCGATCACACATAAGGTCTGCAGGAGACACGAAGCAGTGTGATTTCCATGATGCTAAATCTCGTCTAATAAGAAAAGGAATTCTAGCACACAATCGACAGTCTCCTTGAGGCTTAGAGTGAATTTGATTTAGCAAAGGAAGAAGCGAAAAAACTTGTTGAAGAGGAAAAATAAAAGAAGCTAGAGGAGGAGAAATAAACTTAGAAGAAGAAAGAAGAATCTGAACAGCAAGCGATAAAGCAGCCAACGTCTCTGATTGCATAGTAGAAATTTGTGAGACATGGTAAGAAAATAAAAATAGTTAGAACGAATGTAGAAAGTTCTAAAACAGTTAAAAAAGATACAAAATCATAGAAATAATAATAACAATAATAGCCTGCAGTGACAGTAATTGCTGAAGGAAAAGCATCAGCCGCTAAAAAAGAAGAAATAATCAAAGAAAATGAAGATAAAAGTGAAATCGATCTAGGCAGTGCCAGTGAAGAAATCAAAGAAGATTATGAAAGTGATGAAGAATTAGATAGAAGCGAATAAAAACGATTAGCACGCTCTGCTTCTCGTCGAACTCTTCATACCGATTAGAACAGACGAAGATTTAGTGAGATGAATAATCTCGATCCGGAGTTAGAAGCGTTCTTATGGGAAAAGTTCTAAAAGCGATTTGGTGGTGGAAACAACGATGCGTTGAAATAAATATGCGATTCTCGCGGAATACCTTACAATGAAGATAACATTCTTATGACAACAAAGAAGATTTTCGCAGTGTGCAAGGCTGCGCTACGAAAACGCCAATCTCAAATGGAAAAGAAAAAAGATATTGTCTCCTCACCTTATGAGATTGTTGGTGTCAAAATAGTCTAAAAGTGTTTACTTTTGCTCTCGCTCAGTGACAAATAGTCAACTATGGAGAATGACGATATGCTACCTGATTTAGCACAGCATGGAATTGTTCGAGGAGATTCAACTTTTTCAGAAAGTGATATCAAGCCAGTTGGTGTGAATAGGTCGATTTCCTAGCCACTGAATGAAAAACTCATTGACAAAGAGAAACTAAGATCTTTTAGAGTGTGGGTAGATTCGTATTAGAAATGGAAATAATGTAGATAAACAAGTGATAACTCCGAATCAGCTGTAGAAGAGAGGAATTCACTTTATTCTTGCTAAATATACGATCCTTTGAAATCGATTACATTTTTCTTATGTTCTCGTTTGAGCAGCGCCGAAGTAGCAGGTGCACTTGAAAAACAAGATTATCTTTGTGCTCGTAGAATTGCATCATTTTCATTGCTCAATTCGATTTATCCCCTTGTAGCAAGCACATGCTTTGAGAGATACACTACAGGGATTATCAGTGATTTACTTGGATCTGATATCTAAGCTGATGTAACATGCGCAAGAAAGCCATTAAGATAACTTTTATCAGTAGAATTAAGCCTATTGCTGCAGAAATCTATTGAACTTGTTAATAACAAAGTTGAGAGAATAACTAGATTCTAACTTAAAGATCTCGTTGGGTAGGTTTAGCGAGTGAAAACGGAGAATAAAATGAGTATTGGACTTAATGGATTGCTCCAGGAATACTTAAAAACTGTAAATCTTGCTTTAGCGGATATACTCTCGTTAGTCAGTGGTAGCAGTGATCTCTTATGGAAACTCTATCCGAAATCAGATAGCTCGGAGCTCACAGTGTTCTTCAAAAGTCTTATCAATCTAGGACTCGTTGCAGCGACATTTTCGTTAATGAGCAGTAGATTTGAAGATATTGTACTTCTTGTTGGATATACTTCTCATATTATTGACAATATCTTGACTAAAATAATCATCCACGCACCTGATGAGACTACTCATTTGCTTTTATCTATCATTCTGATCGCGTTCAAGAAAGAAATTGGATTTGCAGGGAAAACTACAGAGAGTGAAGTTGAGTAGGATATTTGCACAGATGAAAAGGCAGAAACAAAATCAGATACAGGTGCTCCTTCGAGGATTATTGAAACTCCTCTTGAAATCAATGCAAGAATCTTCTTGCGCATGTTTGATCCGATTGGATAGCTTCGATAAGCATTCCTCCTTAACCACGTGAATCTCCTTCTCTCGAAAAGACTCTCGAAACCTGAAAGCAAAACTTCCTCTGTGCTAGAAATACTTTCGAATCTCGCTGAAACGCTGCTTTTCTGCGCATATCATTCGGAGACGCCTATCCAAGTGAGATTATTGCTGCGATGTCTGCGATATCTCTCTGATTTCCTCCGAGATGAAGTAGAATCGAGCAGTTAATCTATTTTTGAGAGTAGGCTCTTTTACTATGAAGTAGAAGGACTTTAAGATATTGTCTCGTAATGTTCCAAAGAGCTCAATGTGAATGACGCACTTTCTCTTCTTTCCAAGCCAGTTCTCAAGAAAAAATACATGGAATTCTCGAGAGCTTCAAGCAATATTTTCCCAATGAAAGGATTGCGCTTGTTATTTGAAAAAATTGGATCTTATATTCTGAATGAACAAAATTAAGTCCAGTAACTTTCGTAGAATCCAAGCTCTGCTCCTTCTGATTCTACAGTTTCTTGTCGCTAGGCCCTCACATATCTGCTGAACTAAGCACAATTCAACAGTTAATATAAAAATAGAATTTCTTCACTTTATATGTCATTTAGCTCAGATTCATCCAAGAAAAAGGACAAACCTTCTATTGCATCATCCACACAGCAAATCTCGTAATCAAATAATATGTTCATCGTTCTTGGGTAGCTGAGTGAAGAAGAAGATCTGATATTCCTTCTGAAAGTTCTGTATTATTGGGAAGAACTTTATCCGACATAAACATCTACATGCATGCCAAAGAGTGTAGAGGAGTATTTGGAATAAAAGAAGAACCATGATTTAAAAAAAGCAATGGATCTCAAAAAAGAAGCTCTAGCCAAAGTAAGGAGTTCAATTTATTTGAAGAAATCTTTTATTGAAATGCCCTTTTATTTGAGAGTTAATTGGAAAGTTATTTGTTGTAATTGTTTGAATAGTCTAGCGCAGCTGCAGCAGCGTAGGCAGCTTAAGGAGAAAGACTTGAAAATGGAGATGGCAGTGCAGATCATGCTTCCCGAATGCATAAACTCATGGAGAGAATCTTTACTTCGTTACCTGAAATCAACGGAGTCAGTGAAAAAGAAGAAGATCTACCAGTTGGATGGTAGTTTAATTATATCGGCTTGTTTAACGACTTCAGTGTCTTCCATCTTGACACGAAAAGAGGCAAAATCAAAAAGAAAGTCAAATAAGTTTGGTAAAACGCTAGCTTAGGAGCATTGATTTAGAAAATGGATAAAGCTGATAAAGAAATTAAAGAATTCGAAGAAACTGATACTCTTGAAGCTAAAATGGAAGTTGTTAAAGCGAAAAACTTCATTTATCGGATTCAAGCGCATCTCAAAGATATTTAGACGATTGCTTCACTTTTTAATATCTTTGGATATGGTCCGATGTTTGATTTCTTGGCAAAAGACAAAGCAGAAGAATTAGCTTCACTTATGAATTATGGCATCAAGAATTAGCTTAAGAATATCCCTTTAGATGGGATTAAAGAAACATACAGAAAGATACTCGATCCGAATGAAGTTGCTGCACCAAAAGCTGAGAAGAAAACAGTGGTGTAAAAAGATAATGAGAACGACAAGTCATCGAGAATGGTAGTTTAGATATGCAATGCATCGCTATTCCCTCTTTACGAGATTGGCATTGATCTCGTTACTTCGCTTTCTTCAAAAGTAACTGCTTTTGTATTTGAATTATTCATTTCAAATATTTTTGTTTTTTATTTGAAAAAAAAAGGAATCATTTTTTGCAGATGCAAATGCAACAAGTATCATTCAAACACACTGCAAAGGAGGATAATCGTCTAATAACATTGTCAGTGATACTATTGAGTTTTTCAGACACATTTGCTTAGATTCTAAGCTACTTGAGATGCAAAAGGCAAGCTTGAAACTATGTTTGGATACTCTCATTGAAAAAAATTGGGAAACAGAAATCTCATGCATTGATCGAAGCTACATTGCTGGTGTGCTTAATACAGTTGGTGGATGGCCTCAATCTGTGAGATAAACTGCGAAGGGGATACTGAATAATGTTGACTAAGAATAAGGAATGGAGTGCATTCTTTCAGGAGGTATGATGAAATATATATTTTTGTTCTTTTTTTCTGTTTTTTTTCAATTTTGAACATTTTGTCTAATACAGGAGTTGGAAGTGGATCAGCTAAATGCAATATTATATCAACTACTAGTGCTAATACTGCAGTTTAGACAGTCTAATAGAAGAAAATAACTCCAATTTATTCTTCTAAATGGGCAAGCAGTGAATTCACTTGCTTTGGAGAACTTTTCAAAGCAATACAAAAATGTGCAGAGATACTCAATAGACCATCAGAGAACAACAATCAGGAAAGTAATGCTTAAGAAATAAATAAAGACAAAGAGGATGTAATAAAAGAAGTTCCGAAAGTAGAAGAAAGTTTGATACCAGAAGAAAAATAAACCGAAAACTCTTCAAAACCTTAAGATCAAGCTGAAAATATTTAAGAAGAAAAACAAGAGCCTAAAGAGGAAATCGCAGTGGTTGCTTCGACTGAAACTTCAGAAAACGCTAAAGTTTCAGAGGAGTTAATTGTTGAAGAAAAGATTCCAAAAGTGCAGTCAACTGCTTAACAAATCCAAAAAGATAATGAGGAAGAATAAAACATAATCCAAATGAAAAAATAGCAAGACTAGCAATGGAAAATAAGAGGTGGATTACTCATGCGATTCTTACTCTAAATAGCTACGACTCTTGAATGGAATAAAGCAGTCGAAGATGGGTTGATTTCTAAATCAGAAGGACTACTATTACTTGAGATAATCAAATCCATGTGCAGAAAAGGTCAAGAAGAAAAATTAAGTTGGAGCGCTTCCGAAGAAGAATTTGTCTGCGCTTGGGAGGAATACATCGACAAGGGCGAAGGAGTCCTTGAACGTATGCGTTTCCCTAAATAATTTAACTTCAGGAAGAATCATTCTAGGTTCCTTAAAGAAGAAGGATCTGCTTTTCCTTCATTGAGAAAGTTAACCTCGTCATAAGGAGCTGCAGCTAGTGGTGAACTTGGAGAATTCGTGCCATCTGCTTCAGCTTATTCTGCTTCTTTACCTTAAGAATAGCCAGAGGTTGCTGAGAATAAACTTCTAAAATATTGGGAGAAATTTGTCATTCCGAAAATATATGATTTTGTCAAAACAACGCTGAAACCATATGAACTAGAGGATTTCTTTGAATAAATCAGATTCCCACTTCGTAAAGGAGAGCAAGCAGCAGCTATGAAGGTTGCTTATATTATCTGTGAGAAAAACCTACCTGCAGGGGTAGTTCTACCAGATGCAAATCATGATTGGAACACCATTGCAATCGAAGAAGTTCGAGTTGGATAATGGCTGATCGCTTCAATTTCAAGCAATAAATCAGGCTCATTATTTTCACCATTCTTCGCTAGAGAGAAATCATTGCAAGGAACTTAGGTTCCTGTGTTAGCTATTGGCGCAGATGCCAGAAACTCAGCTGTTTTGTGTTTATATAGAGACCACGATAGAGCTTAGGTTATCTCTCTTTGGTTACCAGTGACTTGTCTTAAAATGCCAGAACAACCAATCCGTCCGCCAGCTTCAAGTTATGCGCTCACTCATATTGCTGATGTTTTCTTCTCTGCGATGGTACGTAGTATTACCGTACTCTCCAGGTAAGTTCTGCTTTAATTCTTTTCTCTAGACGAATAAAAACTGAATCTTCCTGCTCTTCCATCTGAAAAAACATTAGCTAAACAAAATGATTTGCTTTCAGACCTTTAACTCTCCTTCTTAGACATCCTTCGATCATCAGTTGTCGAAGAAGTCCTTGATGATCCTATTTTTGGATGGATAAAAACCAATGGGTCAATTATTTTCTTAACATCGGAGATAAACGCAGCTCTCAAAACAGCAACAGCGCCATTTTCATGTGTCCCATAGCCAGAAGAAGATCAATTCAAGATTCTTCACAGTCACATAAATCAAGATTTATCTGGTGACGCAGAACATCTTGCTCATCTAGTCCCTTTCAAGAGACTAAGATAAATTCAACATTTCCTTGATTGGGCAGCACTAAGGAAAAAACCAGTTATTTCCTAAATCTTTGAATTTGTTACCAGCAAGTTCAAACCGTTAGTGTCACTCATCAATAAATACGTGAGTGAAATCAATATTGTTCAATAAGCATAGATTAACTCCCCAGATGGATAAGTTCCAAATTCCAATTCTTCAAAGCCATTCCGACTCTGCTAATTCGAAGACGAAGATGCCGATTAGATTGGAGCAATAGTGCTAGCTTTCCGCAAAGATGCTATCCTCGGTGTTTATTCAGGTAATATATTTGATCTTGATTTTTAGGAAAAAATCATCTTGCAAAATGAGTTAAATATTCCTTTCTTTTTTGTTAAAGGCATTAAATTCTTCGAAGACGAAATTGGAATTAACAAAATCAGCTAGCTGAATGCTGGAAAATAATCTAAGAAATCAATTGAACCGATGATGTTTAGAGGACGTGATGTGTTTTGCAGCTATTACTTTAACAAGCATCAGCTCTCTCCGTTCGAAGCGGATACAGTTCAAAGTTAACTTCCTTGTGTCATTTATGGAATCCCAAAAGATTGGAATATGATGTGCTGGTTAATTGACTCCCTTTCAAGTTCGCTCATGAAAACAAAAGAAGATAAAGAATCCCTCGAAAAATTCGGGAGAATCATGGGATTACTGACGGAGAGTTTCGATTAGCTTAGAGGCCCAAGTATCATAAAGTAACTGTTAGCTAAACTGATAATTAGAACAGCTAGGAAACTAAGGTTCTTAGTCAGAAGCTAAATATATGCCGGGGTTTTAAAAGTCTAACCTGGCGAAGAAGTTGCCATGCATTGGAAGGTAATCGGTGTAAAATGTGAATTCTTGAGATAGCAAGTGAACAAAGCGAAAGAAATTCGATAGTATTTTAGACAAGAACTCAGTTTGCATTCATCGTTCACGTAAGACTACATGGAAATGATATGCACCCTTGCTGTCCCATTGACGTTTACGCAGAATGACAAAGCAACGTTTAATCCAAGAGAACTCTTTGCTTGCAGCAATAATTTCCCAAGATGGCTTGAATATGGTGTGAATTTATAGTTGCTCATGAATTTCTTTGAAAATGAAGGGCTCTTATCCAGAGAGTTGTCGGCAAGTTTACTGCAATAATAGGACTAATTCTTAGCTCTGTAGCAAAATAACTTTGTAGTTTTCTAGAATCTACCTGCTGAATGGAGTGCAGAGGAAATTAAATCGAATATTCTAAATGTTGCTCAGAAGAGTAAATTAAGAATTTTGAGTCCTCAAGTCGATATTATGATGCTTGAGCAGAATGAGTAGTTGATTGGGAAATCCTGTTTTGTGTTCGTCGATGGCGCAGCTATCTTGGATCTTGAAGAAGTAGCGCAGGAAAAAAAGAGAGAAGAGGAAGAAAAAGCTAAATAAGAAGCTTAAGAACAAAGCTAAGCAGGTGCTGAAGTAGTTGCTCCTGTTGTACCAGCACATCCTGATGTGTGGACATGTGAAGCATGCACACTTTAGAACCCTTGGGAGATACTTGTATGCGAAGTTTGCGAAACTCCAAAGCCTGAGAATATTCCTTTTGGTGATGATAAAGATGGAGATGATCACTAGGGCGATGATAAAGATCTCGCAGCCGAAGAAGAAACATAAACAATAGAAGATTAAATTCTAGCAGAACAGAAAGAGGAATCGGAGAGAGTTCAAAAGTTTGTTGAGAACATGAAGTAGTTTGTTTCTGAGTTTTATTAATAGAAAAAGGAGAAAGCTGAGTTAGAAATAGCGGAAATGGATGTAGAGAAGATTCAAATTGAGAATAAAGCTGAGATAGAAATAACGAAGCTTTAAGAAGACATCACGAAAAAGGAAGCGAAAGAGAAGAAAAAATAGGATAAACTTAAAATTGAAGAAGAAAAGAGGAAAAAGAAATAAGCTAGCAAAAAAGGAGCAAATAAAGCAAACTCAGAATAATCTAAAACTATTCCACCAGAAGATGATAAAACACAAGGAGAGACCTTAGCACAACTTTAAGAAAAACTTAAAGGAATCTAAACTAGCTTAGCTGAAGCAAAAGCAGTTTTGGAAGCGAGACAGGAATAACTTAAAAAGGAAATTGCTTAATTTGAGTTATTAATTGCAAATAGCTGCTAAAATGTCAAAGGATATGAAGCATTATCATCGAGTGATACATTTAAAGTACAATTTGATAAGTTTATCCGTTCTAGATTCCTTCAAGCGGACACACAAAAACTGAAACTACCTTTACTCAGAAAAATAGAAAAAAGATGCAAAGGATTATCTCATGTTTGTCTATCTGCCATAATCGATAAACTAGGCTTGAAGGAAACTGATGGAATTGATCATATCCCCAAAACAATCGAACGATTAATGTCTACAGAAGGATAAGCAGATAAAGCTATATAGGTAATTAACGCATTAGGTATGGATTTGCATTTAGATGTAGTAACGCATGTACCGACAGAAAAAATATCAATTCTACCTGCGAGCTAAATCTCTTAGCTCTTAAAATTCATCGAAGGAGAAGTTTGCAAAGAAACTAAAATGGTTCTCAAATATAATGCTTCTTCTGTTCGTTTCCATCGCTCTTCGTTCGCGTTTTCAACGGAAGATTCGCCTCTTGGATACTCATCTGATGCAGCAACGCTACCTTATTTGCGTCTCACTGAATATCCACTCTCCGATATTAGGTAAATATATTTTTTGATTTTTCGATTTGTTTTTCTTAAAACAACCTTTGCTAATAATTATTTTTATCTAGACTCTCTTGGGCGCTCTTGAAACTGATGAATAAGATTCTCTAAGCTAATGTGTAGCTGATCAATATGAGTTCGAAAGAGGAAGCACTTGATCATGTTACTCAAGCTCAGAAGAATATGAATGGATTTATTTTACCGTTGTCACTTTCTGACTAATTATCAGCTTATCGATCATTCTGGATGAGTCCAATCAAAATCGAGCTCTCTCAGCGAGTCTTCAATATGACAGCAGTCAAGCGTGATTCAGTCCCTAAAGTCTAAGTTGAGCGGCTGAGAATGTAAAAAACAGCTGAGATGAATTCATTAGATTTCCCAGAAATAATTCCTGTTCAAACTGCAGCCACCAAATCTCTAAGAAATGCTGTGACAAGCGCATAGAAAGAAAACTTCCTGTTCACTAAAGCATTTGATTAAATAAAGGATCTTCCTGTGACATTGCTAAGGTGAGAGAAATGTTTTATTTTTTTGAAAAAGGAGTTATTTTCAGTTTTAAATGAAGGAATTAATTTTTTTTGGATCATTTCTTTTTAGACCACAGAAGCCAACTGGAACTGATCCTTTCATCGCTTTTGAGACAATTTTCAAGGGTGAACTTGTCATGGGTGAAGCTGGACCTTACAGATAGTTTTTTGCTGATATTTCATAGGAACTTTAAGCAAATATTCTCTCAGGAATCGACAAACGTTAATTAAATCTCCTAATTCCTTCTACTAACAATTTATCTAAACTCGGTGATTCAAGGGATAAATATGTTGTTAATCCTTCTGCAAAGAGCTCTTATCAGCTGTAGCTTTTTGAGTTTTTAGGTATTTTAATGGGTACATGTGTTAGAACGGGAACACACTTAACACTAGATCTCCCTAGAATATTATGGAAATAACTTGTAGGTGAGGAGATTTTAATGGAAGATTTAGAAGAAATAGATCGACCTGTGTTTGACATGATCAAATTCATTGATACTTGCGAAAAAGCAGTTTTCTAAGAGTCTTTCTTTGAGACGTACACTGCAACGTTAAGTGACCTTAGTACAGTTGAACTCAAGAAAAATGGATCGAAAATTAGTGTGCTTTATGAAGATCGGTAAGATTATATTGCAAGAGTTGTCGAAGCGAAAATAAGAGAGAGTTCGATTCAAATCTAAGCCATCAAGTCAGGACTCAATTAGATTATCCCAGCGGCGTTATTGTCCTCAGTGCTAGCTTCAGATCTTGAAATGTGGGTATGTGGAAGGAAAAAAGTTGATTTTGATTTACTCAAACGACACACGATCTACAGTGCTGGAGTCAAAGAAGATGCTCCTCACATCAAATTCCTCTGGTCAGTGCTGAATGAGTTGTAGCACAGTGATTCTTTGAGATTCATTAAGTTCTGCTGGGGATAGGAGAGGCTCCCTGCAAATGACGAAGAATTTGAACGAAATCAAATTCGTTTCATGATCAAACCTATTTCGTACACTGCACCAAATCCCGATAAAGCGTTACCGAAAGCAGACACTTGTTTCTTTAACTTAGAGCTTCCTGCTTACACAACTAAAGCGGTTCTCAAAGCATAACTTCTGTTGGCTATCAACACGGACTGTGATTCCATGAACGCAGAAGATCCGATAGCACTCGATCCTGACCAAGGATATAATGGGGATAATGGAAATTATTCTTCTGATGAAGACGATGACGATGATCACAATCCGGATGGTGATGGATATGATTAGGGTCATATTGATTGAAGAAAGAGTTTTCATGTTGAAGAGATATTTATCTTTTTATTATTGCTCACTATTTGCATTTTCAAAGTTAAACCATTATTGCTTTTTTTAAACTATTTTCTTGAAAAATAATAACCCTTCTAATTTTGGCGGAGCTTTAATTACTTGTATAAACTAAATTAATCTAGTATTAGTCTTAAACAAGCAACAGATAGAAAAAGAAGATGAGAAAGACTCTAAATATTTAAAAATATCTCTCGAGTTCTTTTCTTTTGGAATCCCTCTCTCTCTCTCTTCAAAATAATCTCCTCTCAAGGAGCTCTCTTCGTTTCGAGATACAATTCTTTGATTTATTAGACAAGCTTCTCGAAGTTGAGCTCCGGTTTGTCATACATCGCACATGAGATTAAGAAATGATCGCTACTCATTTCTCTGGATAATTAGAACAATCAAAAGAATAAAATTATCATTTTTTGATACAATATTCGAAAAATCACCAAATATTGCTATGATTCTTGTATTTATTTCTTGTTTTTGAAAATCCCTATATTTTACCTGTTTCCTAGCAAGATTCTGAGTCTGGCAGATTGATTGCGAGTGAGGTTCCAGTTCTTTAGCTTTACATTCAGCCAAACCTTTAAAAGCAATGGAAACATGTTTTAGAATAATTATTATTATCTCTCTCTCTTTATGAAGGTTTCCTAGCAATAACCCTCCTTGTGAATAATTTTCATATCCTAATCATTGGCATATTTACTTTTCTGTTTAGCGCTGATTCATGAAATTTCGCATCATTGTAATCTTTATAGATGATGTCAACTTCAGCCTTGAAGTGTCCGTCAGTCTCTTTTAATTCGTTCTTGATGTCTTACATTGTTCTCAGTTTATATTCGTGAGGGTCTCTCAATGTTTCCTTCATGTAATGAGGAATCGCTTCATATCTAGTTAACGCTTTCACAGCAGCTGTGCAAACAAAAATACCAAAAACCATCAACAAACTCATCTGCTAGATCAATAGGCATTTTTTATTCAAATTGCTTTGTCTCATTATTTTTTCGTAAGTCTCACCTTATCGACTGAAAAAGAACTTTGCTATTCCTTTTTGAATCATTGTTAGCTATTAGCTTGGTTCTCGATCTTTCTTAGGCTGATTTGATTGTAATTTTAGATGCAATCTTTATTATTATTCTTTCGTTTGATTAATAGATAAGCTAAATTAGATTTTTTGTATGTGCAAATACAACAATCCAAATAAAAAATCTATTTATTGTTTAATTCCTTTTAATGATATTATGCTGAAAAATACAAAATTACATAACATTTTCCATAAAACAACAAATAAATAAGATCTATTCTCATTAGAAAAAACAAACTTAAAAACAGTATTTAAACATTATATGATTAAACATAAAACATAAACTATCCAAAGTTGGCTTACAAAATGATTTTTAAATGCACAAAAAAACATGCTAAAATATGCCTAAATGATACACTAAGCACTATTAAAATGTCATTAGGAGATTACCTTCACTATCACTTCACCTCTCAAGTTCTGAGTATTCCAAAATTTACAAGTTTCCTTGTAAAGAAAAGAAAAAAATCAAAACAACAACAAAAAATGACTTTGCCAAACTGAACTGAAATTGAACGGGATGACTAAGAGATCTTTAAAAAATCATCAGCTCTGTTAGCGAAATTCAAGTGGATGTGACGCAAGTTGTGGTAAATGTAGAAAATATGTTGAAGAGAAAACGACAAAAACCAAGATCTCCCTCCCCTAATGAAAACAGGATGCACCAAGTCACTGACACAATCGACAAGGAGGGTAATTATTTGACACATGATGGGAATGTCAGCGATAAAGATAAATTGATTGTGTTAATGATGATGGTTGAAATAGCCTCAATTGCGCCTTGAATATCCTCTAGAACTATTTCGGTAATCATCATAACGTGGATCTTCATTTTTATGGTGACCAGATCCATAGCTACTCCTGCTAGCTGAAGAAGAGTTACCTTATTCCTGTCTATAATCATAATCTTTCGATTAGGCATTTGAGAATGAGTTGTAAATCTAGGATTTATGGCAATCAGGATTCTTTGTTTAATGAGGCTCATTTGCAAATGAAATCTGTGTCGTTTTTATCATAACGATAACCCTTTATTAAAAAAGCACACAGAAAATTCGAGTTGCTTGGAAATTATCTCTCTCTTTTTCTATTTGTTATCAGAAAAAACTTACTTAAAGAGTTTTATGTGCAATAGATGCTTAGATTGAATCCTGGAAATCGACAAAACATAAGTAAAATTCTCTGCCAGCTTGCGTTTTCTTTCGAATCAACCGCACACCAATAAACCCAGGAAACGGTCTAAATATGTCTGAAAAAGAAAGAACATAGTAAATACTTGAAAGAAGAAAGAATTGTTTAAATTAATTGAGTAGTATCTGGCCTACGAGACACTTCTCTTTCAGGCGAATCAACTGGAATGCCTAAGGAGAAAAAAAGGAGTAAGAAATAGAAATTACAAAAATGAAATGTGGTTTGAATATCTAACTCAAGATAAATATGATGAATCCCAAGAATCTAATTACCATCAATGTAAAGAGAATTAGTCTGTCCTTCTGAATTTCTAAATGCCTTCATTTATTCTGATGAAACTGCCTTGATTTCTGAGAGCAATCTATGCCCAATAGCATCACCAATACTTGAGAAAAAGGAAGAGTTAAACAAATAAAAAGAAGATTTAAATTCATTTTAATATGTTACTTATTATTAGGGTCTGTTCTGTGTTGTTTTTCAGGATAAGATGGTTAAAAAGAAGAAGAATACTATTGCTCTTGCTAATGAGAATTATTGTTATTATTGGATGAATTTCTAGTCTAAGTGTGTTAAGGTGGTTAATATTATCGAGAGTTATTTAAACTCTGACTTTGATTCTGTTATGTATAGGTATTATTGTCTCCATTTAAAGTTCGAACTGGCTGAACATTCTGAGGATGGACATATTATTCCTGTTGTCTTTAGAACAAAAAATTTAGAAAAATTATTTATCTTTTTGAAAGTTCTTCTTTTGCTTTTTTTTGAAATGATCTTACGATGAATTATTTGGATATGAGTCGATCTGAAGATGCTAAGGAGGTATTATTAGAGGCTTAGGTGGAGAAGGAGCGATTTATTGTTGAAATTACTATCCAGAATATGATGGATGTCTAGATATTTACTGCTATTCTGTGAATTGATTAGATTGATATGGATGAGCTCCTAAAGGAGGAGGGGGAGGAGGAGGGAGGGAAGGTTGATTTGAAATTTGAAAATTGCTTGGGTTTCCATATTATTATTGCTGTGATGAATGAGATTAACCTATTAAATCAAGAAGAAATAGAAGCAATCAGTAATATAATTCAAAATAAACTCATTTTTCTACTGCTAAACTGTGGATTTGTGGGATAGTTATCATTCTGCTAATATTGAGAGGATAATGAAACAGGGAGTACTCCTGTTGGTGCAGGTTATTGATATGGCATAGGTTATTTAATGGAGTATGGGTAATCTGGGTACTATTATTGCTATTAACCATAGTTATCTCTGTATTCAACATCTAACAAATGATATTCAAATTACAATTCATCATTTTTTACAATTACAATTCATAAACCACCAATTAATATTGTGTTGTTAAACTATGCTGAGAAGATAAAAACATAACAAAATAAGAACTAAAGTACACATGCGTAGTTGTGTGTTGTAGACTTAAACTGTTTTCTTTGCATAATCTGCCAGCTCAAATGAACTGAATTCTACTTCACTTGTGAGTCTAGAAAAAAAAGAAAATGATAATAAAGTGTTCGATTTAAATTTTCAAATGCCATTTTTTACGAATCTTATTTATCATAAAAAAGCCGAGTGCTTAAGAACCCTTTGAAGCCACGGAATCGCTCAGATATTTCTTCTTGAGTTGTCTAGTGAGATAGTGAGGTTATGATAACAACAGCTGCTGCTGCACTCATTAATGCTTGAAGTCTCTCTTCTTGATTTATTATATTTTTTTTTTTGAAAAAGAAAAATATTAGACACGATTTATTATTAGAAATTGGATAAAGTATAAAGGCTTATTTGGCGAAGTAGCTGGCTCGATTGCTAACTAGTCATTAGGAAATTGTTTAACAGGATAATCTAGTTTTTGGAATAATAATGTAATGTTTGCTAGAAAAGATTATCTTAATTATTGGAAATGAGCTTCTTATTAAGGGTTGTCCCTTAATTCGAGGCAATAAACAAAAGTAAAAAAGTTGATTTAAAAAATCTCTATTATTGCGTTAATCATTTCTGAATTCATATCTATACTTTTAGAACAATGAGCATTGATTTCATTTTTAGATAAACAAAATGAACTTTTGATTTAAAGAATAATATGAACTAATAGCTAAATAATAAGAATAAAAGATGATAAGCATGGCTTTTCTCATATTCCTAAAGTTTCTATCAAGAAAAGAAATCTACATCAGAGATGATCGGAAAAGGTTAGATTACAATGGATTTGAGAAGATTTTAGAGTGCTCCAACGAGAGCAGAAACATATTAATTAATCCACCAAATAAAAATATAAAAAAGAAGGTTTAACAACTTTATTGTAGAAACATAGAAATATCAATGAAGCAGCAGCAACAACAACAACAACCACAGGCGCAGCAGCAACAGCAACAATAGCTAATCGATCCTAAGAGATACGAAGAGCTAGTACAAGATGCGAAAGATTTCGATCCAGATAAAAAATTCATGGCAGCAAACGATCTCTCCAATGCTCTTTCAAATGGGCAACTCAAAGAAACTGACTACGATACAGTTGTCAAAATACTGCTCGCTCAACTCAACGACGATTCCTCCGAAGTTCAAGGTCAGATTATGTTGTATTTTAAGTCTCGTTGTCCTTTGAGTTTATAAATAAATCCTAACTTTAACAAAAGAACATTAAATATCTTATCATTGAATATTTTTCTGCTTTGATTAGGAAACTCCATTAGGTGTCTCTCAAAGATCATAAATAAATTGCAGGAATCATAAGTCGAGAATGTCTCAACAATCATGATCTAAAAAGTCATCGACGATAAGGGTGAATATAGAGATGTCTATGCAACTTGCCTTAAGACACTCATTAATGGAGTTCCTTCGAATTATGCCAAGGCAGTTTAGCCCATTCTCGCACACGCAATCACAGGTAAGCAGCTAAATATCATTCTAACTCAAGCAATAAAAAGATTTATTTTTTCATCAAAAAGGCATGGAGAAGAAGATCATCAGCAAGGAATTCGATGTTTAGGAAGAGCTTTGCGATATTCTAACAAATCTCTTTAAAAAATGGGCATAAGTCCTATCAACTACCAATGCAAATGTCAAGAATCTTACCAATATTCTTATGAGTAAACAACAATCTATAATAGTTTCAAGCATTTTTCTTAATTGAATCTAAACAAATGTCTTGTAATTTTATAAAAAAGAGAATATCCTTTAAGGTGAACGCAATTCCTTAAAGAAAAAGTCATGTAGCTGCTTGGGCAGTATTGGATTGATTCTCCAGAAGGATGATGTTGGAAAAGTCCTCAAAGAGCTGTTAGCTAGCATTAAGAAACCTGCATCACCTTCATAATTAGTACTTTATTTAAAAATGTGAAATTGATAGTTTTGATAAATTAAACTTGTTTTTTTCGCTTTAAGCAATCACATCTTCGCGAAAAGCAGATCTACGTTGTGCATGCTCTCAGTGCGATTGCAAAGTCAGTTTCCAGAAAGCTCGGAGCAAATCTCAAGGAGCTCATTACCATCATCCTCAGAGACATAAAAAGCTACATTACCGAAGTTGATGATTACGATTTGATTACAACCATTTCTGAGATATTCGAAGCATATTTGAGTGTTCTTGAGAGTCTAATTAAAGGGTCATCCGATGAAATCAAAGAGTTTTTTCCTTAAATCATTGATTTAGCTTCAGAACTAATTAACTATGATCCAAATGGTTCAGCGAAGTTGTAAAACTCCGGTGTGGAATAAGACGACGACAATGAAGATTTGGATTATGTCTCAGATGACTAAGATGGAGACGATTAATCCTGGCGTGTTCGCAGAGCTGCACTGAACTTAATAGAAACTCTCGTGAAGAGTGATAGCGAAATGATCAAACCAATTTTCGCGAAGTGCGTGTCGTCTGAAAGCGACTAGAGTACGATAGTCTACAGATTAGGTGAAAGCAATGAGAACATCCGATTTGCGACATTCTCTTGTCTTTAGACTATTATTCGCGCAATCGTCATATCCGATGTCAGCAACGACAAAGGCGATGAAGATTTCGACTGCGAGTTAAATTCTGGTCCTCGTCTTGTCCGTGTGAAATCAGCTGTGAAAGACTTTAACATTTCGGAGATCATCAGTGAGATTCTGTCAATTATTTAGAAGATTCAAGTTACTGTAAGAAAGAGCCAACACTTTTTCTTACATAATCACTAAAAATTGATAAAAAACTGAATTGTTTTAACAGGAGAAGAAGGTCTCGCAGGCAGTGCTGACTGGTGCATTCAAGTTGATCGAGGGAATATCTAGGAATTTAAGTCGTCAGATATTAAGTGAAGCGACTATCTGGAAGCAAGCATTTGCTTTAATATCGGGTGCGATCTAAAACAAAGCAGTCGCTAATGAGCTCAAAGTCATGTGTCTCAGCAGCTTGCGTAGATTAATCAAGAATCAATATGCAAATGAATCATCGGATGTTGCGCATCTACAAGGTGATATTCCTGCAATTTTCTAACTCTGCATCATTTCTCTTAAGGCAGACTATTTCAAGATCGTTGCAGAAGCATTTAGGTGTCTTAGTGGGCTTTTCCATATCATCAACAAGTAATTCAGTAAAGCAATACAATCATTCAAGAAACCACTTGAGGAAGTGCTTCCTTTGATCATGACAAAACTGCAAAACTACGACATTGACTAAGAGATAAAACAATCATCTTTGAGTTCGACATCAGCATTGCTCTCTAATCTCTCAATACTGTTGACTTCCCCGCAGATCAATGCGATTATATCGACTATCAATGATAAAATCAAAGTTGAAACAAAGAAAATTCCAGTTTTAAAGTTATTCAAGAAAATTCCACTTTCAGTTAATTCTTAACTTTCTAAAGAAGCATTCTAGCTTCTCAACTCCTCAGCTGAATTCATATCAGAATTGCTCGCAAAGCAAGACAGATCGCTGAGAGTTGCGTCTCTTGAAGCACTCGATAATATCTTGCTGCTACTATCCAATTCGAAAATCACTTTCCTTCCTAAAGCTAGAGATGCAATTTTCGCTTTAGTTAATGATTTCTTGAACGATAGAGATACGTGGGTTGCTTAGCTTTACTTGCATGTGATTAAAAAGATTGTTGAAAACTCTGCCGCTAATCCTTAGGAATACCAGAAGGTTATCACTTCAGCTGTGAAATTCGCATCATCATCGATTGTGTCGAATTCGCCGTTTTCTTCACTTTACGAATGTTTTGCGATTTTTACTGGAAAAAATATCTGCGATCCTAAATAAACTATTGAGTCTCTTCTTGCTGCAGGGACGAAGGATTCTTATAATTCGATTTCATGTTCAGTTTCAGCGATTGTAACAGAGTCATCACCTGTGTAGAAGACATAATTCATTGACAGTATCTTTAAAACTGTAAAAACAAAAAATGATTTTAAAATTAATTAATTTGTTAGCTAAAATAAACTAATTCTTTGGTTCTTTTCTTTGACAAATATAGGCTACTACTTAGAACGAAAATCCATTGAAGAGACAAATCTGTCTTGCTGCCCTCGGTGAGATTGGAAAACACATTAATCTTTGTGACAAAGGAACGATTTTGTCAGAAATCTAAAAGATCCTGAATGAAAAGAAGAATTCAGAAGATATTCGCATTGCTGCTTCTTAAGCGTTAGGTGGGATAGCTGTTGGCAACTTAGGAAAGGTGTTACCTTAGGTAATTGAAGTCATAACCAGTGGATAAGAAGGATAATATTTGATGTTAAACAGTCTTAAATCCATCATCGAACATTCATAATAGCTTTCTAACTCTATTCTTGAAATCATCCCTAATCTCTTCTAAGCTACTGCCACTGGAGATGAGTCTCTCTGCAACATTGTCTCCGATATCATTGGTATTTCATGAGATAAATATTTGTTTTTTTAGGAAATTATTTATTTCATAATTTGTGCTGATAATTTTTTCAATTTGCTAGGCCGAGTTGCTTTAATGAATCTGAAGGAAATGAAACCAGTGATTATCACTAACCTTTCCTCCAAGAATCCAAATGTTAAATACACTGCTGCAAGTTCGTTTAAATATTTTGGGCAGAAGACACTAAAGATTGATTCTGATATTCGTGAACTGGTCTACACATTGATACATTGTATCTCAGAAAAAGACATAAGAACAAGAGCTGCTGTGCTTAGATCTCTTAATTCCATTGCGTTTAATCTCCCCTTAGCCATGATTCAACACATTACTAAAGAAGAGTTCTTTTTACCTCTCAAAGAAGCTTTGAGATTCTCTCAAGTTAGAGAAATTGACTTTGGTCCTTTTAAATAAAAGAATGATGATGGTGAGCCAGTTAGAAATGCTGCTTTTACTCTTTTAGACTCTTCAATTGACCACTTGCACTATCGAGGTGTTGAAAACTTTGAAAAAGAGATTCTAGAAGAAGCTCTCTTTGAATTTGGTAAGAATCATAAAATTAACAAAAAATCATAAAAAAACTTTTATTAATTTAAATTATTGTGATTTATGATCACTCCCCTTCCCTCATGATCCAAGAATTTTTTCATGTTTACTTACCATTAATTTATTATTTCCTTGTACCTAAATAACGATTTTTGTGTTTGTCTTTTTTAGCCAACGAGAGTTCAGAAGACATAAAGATTTTAAGATTCTAAATCTTCACAAAGTTTGCATAAAAAGTGCCTCTGAAGATTACCCCATTCCTCGATCAAGTCTCTGAAGTCTTCCTCAATGTGCTGAAACCTTATGCTAGTAAGAACGATGGCGACAGAGCTGCAGACATGGTGCGTGTTGGGTTAATCTGCTGTTAGAAACTCAAGACTATTGCTGAAGACGAATCTAATCCAAAATATCTCGCTTTCTGGGATTTAGTTATGAAAACAGAAAAATTCAGAAATATCATTAATTCCATGGCAAATTGAGCAAATTAAGCTGATAACATTGATTGAAAAAGAAACTACATTCATTTATATAGCGTAATTTTTAGCATACATGCACTGAAAAGCACAGAAAGAAATCAAACATTACTAAGAATTGCAAAATGAGAGTAACCTTACATAATTCTGCATCAAAGACTTAAAGATAGAATTGTAATTTTAATCCTTTTGTAAAATCAAATTCAATATTCATCTTTGCTAATTTTAGCATTTTCTTTACTTACATTGCATACAAGACAACTTCTCATATTATCTTATGTTCAAAACTGAAAGTATTTCTCATGTGCTATGATTTTTCTTGTGTAGAACAATATTTACCAATTAATAAAAGATATTTAGCCTCAATCTCCTTAAAATCTCCCAAAGATTCTGCTGCTTGGGTCAAAATAACAAATTAATTTCTATTCATAACAAAATTTTCATAAAAATATCCCAAAGCTAAATAATACTACACTCCAATTTTCACAGTCCATCATGATGAATTTCTTCCGTCTCTCTAAATCCATTATGCCTCTTAAAAACCTCTCCAAATCAAGCTCTTTTCGCATGCTCTTTTCGACAACTTAAGATATTTCAGAGCGAAGAGAAAGAGAAGCTCAAATTGCAGATCTTCTCAAGCAAGAGCTACATGCTTCATTCGTTAAGATTGACGATACCTCTGTGACTGGAAGTGCATGTAAGAAAAAACAAAAGATATTCAAATGAACAGAAATCAATAAAGGTTTAGATGAATCTAATGTTTATTGTTTTCTGTTGAAATTCCTAGGCGGATAGATGTATAAAATTGTTGTCCAATCTCCATTATTTAACGAAAAATCAAAAGTCGAATAACACTAAATGGTCACAAACGCACTTGGTGATCTCTTCAAAGATGTCCATGGGTATAATCTCAAGACTCTTGTTGTCGAAAATGGAAATACTGCCACAGTCACAACAGAAAATAAACCAGAATAATGATATGATTCAAATTGACCCGAAAAGACAAAAATATAATTTCAATGAATCAAGCCACTTTAATATTTCCTCTTGTTAAGCCCCCTACATAAATATATATGTCAGTTCTGCTTAATCCTTGTTCATTCATTTCTCCCAGTGAAACATTACAGATAAACGATTTACAAACATCTAAATTTTTATTCAAAGCAACAAAATTAAAAGATAATTCTCAGTTTGCATTTGTTTCGGTAATTTGTGACTATGCTTTCTCGACTACTTCTTTTAACTCTTAAGTGGGTTCTTATGGGACTACTGCAACCTCTTATTTTGATGTTACTTCTTCTGTCACTGCCTTTTCTTCTACTTTTTAACTAACCTAATCAACTTCTTCTTTTTTTACTTCTTCAATCTTAGAAGGTTATGTTTCCTAGGATTTTTCTCCAATTGTCTAAGTTGTTTTTGTTGGTTCTTCCTTAATTTTCTATGTTTTATCTTCTGAAGCTTCACCTTTGTTTCCTTAGACAACATTCTTACTTTCAGCTGAAGTTGTCGAACTAGATTTCTTGGTTGTGCTGGTTGTTTTAGCAGTTTTTGTTGATTTCCCATCTTTATCACTAGCCTTCTATGGTTCTTAAGTGTAATCTTTCATGAACTTTTTGATTTCCTTATCTTGCTTGCTCTTCTCTTCTTCCATCCGTTTGTTGTAGTTCTTTGTTAAGTCTTTGTACTAAACACTATTTATTTCAAACATAATCCAAGTTAAAATTTGAATATTTCTTAGTTATTGAGATATGAGTTGATTACTCCATAAACTCCTAACGAGCTGATTAGATAGCCTCATGAAGTTCCTTGAATCCAGTGTTGGTTAGTGAACTCACAGCTACTACCTATCCAAAAAGCAAAGAGTCCAAATAAATAACAATTAATTTTTTGGTTGAAAAATTCTGAACATACTCTCAACTGATTGTAGAACTCATCCAAACTGAGCACCATCGATTTGCTCAGAGTAGATAAATATGTATCATAATTCTGCAGTTCTTCCTAGAATTCAAATACAGCAACAATCAGTATTAAGACAAGAGATCAACTCTTGAAAAATATCATTTACCAGTAGAGATTCATAATTTTTAATCCATCCCATGACTTTATCTTTATCAGCTGCATCTGCTTTATTCAGCACAATAACCATCGGCAACTTCATCTTGTAGAATATACTGCAGCAGAACATCATATTGCTCATGAAACTATTTGGATTTTAACATCGGGAGAGATCCATCACGTATAAAAGCACCTTTAAAACAGAAAAAAATATTTTAAAAAATTGTTTTTTGTGTGTTTATGAAGAATATCTTCTTACAGTGGGCATAGTTGCTAGCAATGATTAAGTGATGATAGTGCCTGATGCACTCCACGTAAACACTTCGATTTATCCAGGGGTATCAACAATTACATACTCTGAAACTCTTTCACTTTCATCGATGTCCTTGAGAGCATCATCGATTTGTGCACAAAACAGATTTAAAGCTGTCATGATAGCTCCATTTGGACCGAGTTAATGCTCTTTCATTAATTTTTTATAATCGATTGTCTAGCGGATATCATTGTTAGGAGTGTATGGTAAGAAGGTCACTGCTGGATCTAAATTTAGAATATACGCTGGTTTTCCTTTGCTGAATAGCAAATCTGATACCAAAGCCTAAGAATAACAAAGAGAAGAACCAAAATGTGAGTGTTTTTAGAGACGCAATTGCATTCATAAGTCAATTTTTTTTGTTTTTTTATTACCTTCACAAAAGTTGTCTTGCCACTTCCTGCCATACCAATCGTCAAAAGCGAGCATCGATTGGTGTTGATTTGTGGTCCCTTCTGGGGTGCATCGGCAGCTGAACCTTTAGAAGCTTCCTCAGTGGATATTTTATTAACTTTTGTATCAATTTACTCTGCCATTTGTGTTAAAATGTTTAAATTACTAAATCTTAGAAGATTTGACCCTTTGTTTTTGATTGTTTTTTGTTATTGCAAAATTAACTTATTCGCTAATTATGCCGCGAATTTATTATTAGCTTGAGGAAGTAATTAATTCCTCTAGGCTGCTTTTTTGTTCTTTCTTTTGACTCCAAGCAAGAAAAAGAAGAGGAAGAGAAAATACAAAGAAGGATATTGGAAGCTTTTATGAATTGAAAAGTTAATCGAAAGTATTAGTGTATTTTTGTATGTATTAATCAATGAAACAATGTACATGATCAAAATCATATCTAAAGGGATGTTGTGAATAATTTTTCCTTATCTTCAATCTCTGGTAGCCATGTCATCTATGAAAGGAGATTTATTTCCTACAACAACCTTTTTACCTGCAAATACTGCTTCTCCAGCAGCAGGGGATTCCCAAGGAGCTCTTGATCTGTCTCTTTGACCGGTACTTAAAAAAAAAAAAACAATTAGTTAGATAAAATAAGTCATTTTTGCTCATCTTTTGGGTTATTTGTGCTTATAAAACATCTATTGAGTCTTTTATCTTCCTTCCCATTCATATTCATGAAACCCACTAATTCCACTCTATTTCCATTTAACAGACTTTTCCTTATTTGTATCGTTGATTTTTACATGAATTTCATTCTGTCAAGATTTTGAGGTGCTCCTTGAGGGACATGATTCAAGGGAGTATTTGAAAGATTAGCAGTGTGTGGCTTAAGATATTGATGGTTCACAAATGCTTAGACGCCAGTTCTTGTTGGGAAATCATCATATTGATGAGATAACCAACCATGCCATTTAGGAGGTACTTTATCACCATTTGACCACATAGTCATGAAGTAATCACTGTACTCCACCCAACGACGATTGTTCTTGTCTGGATTAATTGCATCAAATCACAGTAAATCATCACCCTCATTATTATTATTATTTATTTCTTGGTGAAGAAAACTTTTTAAGAATTTTTATTTTTGACATTTTTTTTTGTTTGATTTCGAAAAAAATATTGCGTTTGATTTTTCGATTCATATTTGTTTGTGTATTTTACGTGAGACATCGAAATCTTCGTAGTATCTATTGCCGAATTCATCTTCACCTACTGGCTTGACATAACCAGCGGGATTGTTACTACCAATGTAATGGGAGTGTCTTCCAGCTTTATGTCCCCTTGTCCATGTTTTGAGGAAACCTTCTCTTCTGACGATAGCCCAGAATTTAGGGGTTATCATCTAACTTATTGTCCACGGCCACAGACCCTATTTTAAAATAAGCATTAGAATGACTTCTTTATGAATGCTTGTAGCCATTATAAGTTTAATTGTAAATGCTTACCATCTTTGTAATATACTAATTTCTTGTTTTTTTTCTTTCTTTTTTTTCACAAATAATTGTTAATTATTTTTTTGATTCAAGGTGACTTTTGATTTTCTCCAAGCAGTCTCATATTTGATTTTTATTTATCATCGAAATTTTTGCAATAAAGCACTCATTCATTTCGGGGGAAACAAGCATCATACTAAATAGTTTCTGTGTCTTTGAGAGGGATATTATTCTTTGTGGATTTTAAAAACAAAAACATCTTTTTCTTTCAAACTTTCATGCATAAGTTATATATTTTTTGGTTTTTTTTTAAAGAAAGAAATGACAAAGATAACATATATTTATGTGAGATTGTGTGTGCTTTGTGTTTATTAACTGAAATTTTCGCTGCACGTGTTTGTTTCTTCAGATATTATTATTGTTATTAGAAATCTAGTTGAGGAAAGGTGAGCTAAATTGACTTTACTTCGGAGGAGAATGCACTTGTTTTGCAGCTTGCTGAGCTGGAACAAACATAGGAGGCTGCATGCTGAATGGCGAGAGAGGAGCTTGCACAGTTGGATGCCTGATTTAGAAGAAATTAGCATACTACTGCATTTAATTGATGCTACGAATATCTGCTGTGTTATTGTTATTTTCGTTAGGTGTGTTATACCCTGAAGCACCCGGAGAAATACTTGGAAGCATCTAAAAAAAGTTTGCTGAGGGAGATAGCGGTGTTCCTCCCATCATTCCCATAAATTGCTATTATTATTGTTGTTGCTGCTATTGCTACGATAAAGCTACTGCTGCATTGTTGGTATTCAAGAGATTCTACCCAAGAATAACTGGACTGCAATTAACTTTCTAGTAAAGTTACGAATACTACGGCGAATTGCTGCCACCTTGATTTGCCATTTGTTAAAACATAATTTAGAATGTACTCTAAGGTGTCTACTAAGGGGTTTGCAAGGGTGTGGCTATTTGAGACTAAGAACTTTTGATGTTTTAGGAATATTACTGGAGCTGCATTCTGACTTGTTGCTAAGTGTAATCTTCTAAAAGCTATGGATCAATCTCAACTAATTCTTGTGTAGTCGTGTTAAAGAACGCTAAACTAAGGTTTTAAGCTGCTTCTGGTTGACATAGCAGCTCAGTGGCATTTTTAACTTTGAACTAACCTGTAATTTCTTGCTGTTACTGCTGGATAATATTTTGAAATTGTGATTTAGCAGCAGTAAATTATGATGAAGGTGTAGCAGCTTAAATTGTGAGCTAATTAGTGCTTTGTGGACTGCCTCCAATGTATTATCCATTGCTAGCAGAAAAGAGCTAGAAAAGAGCTAAATTTTGTTGTTGTTGTTATTGGGTTGATTGAAGAGGTGTAGTGATGTTCGAGCTATTATTGTTGTTTGGGCTCAATGAGTTAGGAGGGAGGATCTACTACTGAGGCTGCTCTGATGCTTTTAAATAAAAAAACAAAACAATATGAACAAAAAATTGACAATAAACCAAGCCATAATAAAAAGAATTAAATGCTTTATTCTCAAATGTATTTGATTACTTGACTTTTGAAACGAATTAGGAGAAAAACTATTTTCAGAGACAAAATAAAATGGACCGTTTTGTTGGATCTGTGGGAATGACTGCTATTATTATTGTTAGAACTACTACTAGCGTTGCTGATCGTCTTAGAAAATCCCAAAAGAATTAATAGAGTTAGCTTTATTAGTCTCTTCAAGAACCATGCTGCTGGAAGTGTTGTTATTGCTGCTGGCTAGCACATTAAACAAACTCAGACTAGACGATTACGATTTCTACTGCTGATATTGCTAGTTTTCCTTAGTTTTAATTTCGCTTTGAACTAAATCTTTCAATTTATTCTTCTGTTTCTCAATCTTTTTCCCAGGAGATTCAGACTGACGTAAGCACTATTGATCCGTAGTATCCTATGAAAGATATTAACGATTATTGACAGGATATCAAAACATATTAAAAAATGCATTTTCCTTTTATGAAAAATTTGAAATGAATACAAAACAAAGTATCCTCTTATCCCAGAAATTATAAATATATTTTGCAATATGACTCTCATATCCTTAATACTTAACTTTTGTATTTTTTGTAAATCAAAAAATTATTTATGTTTACCTTGGGAGTTGATTCTTCTTCCTTGCAGTTGAGTGTGAATCCAGAGGATATTCTAAGGGTGTACTTCTTAATCAGCAGGTTGATTATCTCCATCTCCGAAAGAGCTGTCTCATTCTTCGGTCCTTTTTATTCATCGAAGGTTTGCTTTTCTTTTTTGAGAATGCTGTTAAATCGATTTTTAACGTTGTTCTCAGTGCGATTACTACGTAGCTCCTTGGAAACATCAGACCATTTCTTTCCCTTTTCGATTATTAAGTGTAAAAGACTCAAATCCTCCTTGTCGCTCCATGG